>Ga0207416_1000289_pt1 | contig 90802 bp, 71 predicted proteins | sample PaiPotPPM11metaG_FD_184107 | JGI IMG/M metagenome (GOLD analysis project Ga0207416, IMG submission 184107) | Iron sulfur acid spring bacterial and archeal communities from Banff, Canada, to study Microbial Dark Matter (Phase II) - Paint Pots PPM... ... | reverse complement strand
CCCAAACACACAAACCGCTCCACCCAACAATCCAGCTCCTGCCGCACCATCAACTCCGCAGCCTCGACCCACCAGGCCAAACCACGACCCGTACGCCGTCCACTTCGACCACAACTACCGCCTCCGCATCGACGGCAAGCCCTTCTAGCATCCCAAACACCTTACCGACGTGCGCCAACGTAGTGCCGGGCTTTAGCCCGGCACTGGGCCTCAACCCGGCACTTTGCCCCCCCGGCACGCATTCGTCCAACCAGCAACCCCAGCAAAATCAACACATCCAGCAACTCCCGCAACCGCATGTTTCTAAAGCATTTACGCGAATCATAAGTCCTTTATCAGCAACACTTACAAAAACATGGGAGGGAGGCGTGATGGCGAATCCGGTTTCCCAATAAGGATCCTGTCCCGAGGAGCGCAGCGACGAGTGTCCTCTCTGGACACGAGTCACCAGTCACCAGTCACGGAACACGCCGCACCACTCCCAAGCCACTGTGCATTCCACTCGCGCCCATAGTGTCATGTATACTCTGCGATGCGCTTGGCGCACTCTCATCCATGATCCCTTTCCTGCACATCGGACCTGTGTCCATCCCCACGTTCGGGTTGATGGTCGCCATCGCCATGCTCGTCTCGGCATACGTTTTGCAAGCCGACTTCGATCGCCGCCGATCCCAGCTCCAGAGCATTTCCGCCAGAAACGAAAAAGACGAAGGCTTTCTAATCATCGGAGTCGCTGGTCTTGCCGGCTTGATCGGCGCAAGGCTTTACCACGTTCTCGAAAGTCCACATGACTTTTTCGCGAACCCTTGGCCGCAGCTCATCAGCCGCTACGGTTTCGCATGGTTCGGCGGTTTTCTCGGCGGCTTCTTCGCGCTGCTCATTCTGGCGCGCCGGTCAAGAATTCCTCTGCTCGAATTTCTGGATATCTGTTCGCCCGCGGCCTGCGTCGGCTACGCCATCGGACGCATCGGCTGCCTGCTTTCCGGCGATGGCGACTACGGCATTCCGACAACGCTTCCCTGGGGCATGAGTTTTCCAAATGGCCTTGTCCCCACGACGGAAACGTGCGTGCAACAAGGGTGGCCGGCGAACTGCCGCGTGCAACCCACTCCGCTTTACGAATTTTTTATCTGGCTGGCCATCGCCGCATTTCTCTGGCACATGGGCACGAAAGCCCTCCGCGGCCCCAAAGCCAAAGGCGAAATTTTTTGCAACTATCTGATTCTCACCGGCATCGCCCGCTTCCTTGTGGAAATTATTCGCATCAATCCGCGCTCGTTCTTCGGCATGTCCAATGCCCAGGCGGCAAGCGTCGTTTCTATCCTCCTTGGCGCGGTGTTACTTTGGCGTCTTAAAAGCCAATTTCACGGCCAGAAAAAAGAGCACCGCATCGTAGAGCACATCGCCTCGCGCGGCGACGTTCTCCAGCCGGAATATCACCGCCCCACGCCGGAATGCCCGCATCCCGAGCGCTGGCACATGTACGATTCCATGAGCGCCGAAGTCGAAGTGCTCGATTTTTTGAAAGCCATCGTCACCACGCTCAAGCCGGAGCTCGTCGTCGAGACCGGCACGTTTTCCGGTCTAAGCACGCTGCGCATCGCAGAAGGCTTGAAAGCCAATGGCTTCGGCCGCGTCATCACCTGCGAGTACGATGCCAAGGTTTTCTCAGCCGCGCAGCAGCGCTTCGCTTCGTCCGGTCTCAGCCAGTGGATTGATGCGCGCAACGAATCCAGCCTCGAGTTGAAAGTCGCAGGCCGCATCGATCTGCTCTTCTGCGATAGCGACGCACCGCTGCGCGAACGGGAAGTGCGCAAATTTCTTCCGCAGATGAACCCGCACGGCCTCATCCTCATGCACGACGCGAGTTCGCTGATGAAAACGGTTCGTGAGGGCGCGCTAAAGCTCGAAGCCGAAGGCCTCATCTCCGTGCTTCTCTTGCCCACTCCGCGCGGCTTGGTGCTCGCCCAGAAGCGCGAAGGGCGCTCCTAAATATCTCACGCAGCCTGATTCGGGAATTCTTGAGAAACGAGGGAGGCGCTACTCACAGCATCTGCCGCAAAACGTACTGCAAGATGCCGCCGTGATGGTAGTAGGAGACTTCTTCCGGCGTATCGACGCGCGCAATCGCAGTGAACGTCTTCACCGAGCCGCTGTCGGACTTAGCATGCACCGTGATTGCTTTCTTCGGGGAGAGCGAGGCGACGCCTTCGATCTCGAACACTTCTTGTCCCGTCAATCCGAGCGTCTCGCGATTTTCGCCACCCTTGAATTCCAGCGGCAGCACGCCCATGCCAACCAGATTGCTCCGATGAATACGCTCGTAGCTTTCCGCGATCACTGCTCGCACGCCAAGCAATCGCGTGCCTTTGGCCGCCCAATCGCGCGACGATCCGGACCCATACTCTTTGCCCGCAAGCACGACCAGCGGCACGCCCGCCTCGCGATATTTCACGGCGGCATCGTAAATCGTCATCTTCTCGTTGCCCGGCAAAAAGTTAGTCCAGCAACCTTCCGTTCCGGGAGCGAGCTGGTTGCGCAGCCGTATATTTGCAAACGTCCCGCGCATCATCACTTCATGATTGCCGCGCCGCGCCCCGTAAGAATTGAATTCGTGCGGCTTCACGCCATTGGCGATCAAATATTTTCCCGCAGGCGAGTCGATCGCAATCGAGCCCGCCGGAGAAATATGATCCGTCGTTACGCTGTCGCCAAGAATAGCCAGCACGCGCGCGCCGTGAATGTCCGCAAGCGCCGGCGGCGTCTTCGGCATGTTCTCGAAAAACGGCGGCTGCTTGATGTACGTGGACTTCGGGTCCCATTGGTACAGATCGCCCTCGGGAACAGGCATGGACTTCCAGTGCGCGTCGCCTTCGAACACGTTGCTGTATTCTTTGCTGTACATCTCGCTCGTCACCGATTCGCGCACCGTTTTTTCAATCTCCTGCGGCGTCGGCCAAATGTCACGCAGATAGACGGGTTTTCCTGAGGAGTCCGCGCCCAAAGACTCAGTCGTCAAATCCATGTCCATGCGTCCCGCCAGCGCGTACGCCACAACAAGCGGCGGCGAAGCAAGATAATTGGCACGCACCAGCGGATGAATTCGCCCTTCGAAGTTTCGATTGCCGCTGAGCACCGCCACCGCCATCAGGTTGTTATCTTTGATCGCCGCGCCAATCGCATCCGGCAGCGGCCCGCTATTGCCAATGCAAGTTGTGCAGCCATACCCGACGAGATGAAATTTCAGCTTTTCGAGATAACTCATCAGCCCGGAAGCCGCAAGATAATCGCTCACCACTTTCGAACCCGGCGCGAAACTTGTCTTGACCCACGGTTTGACGTGTAGGCCGCGCTCGACCGCTTTCTTCGCGAGCAGGCCCGCTCCCAGCATCAGCGATGGATTCGAAGTATTCGTGCAGCTCGTAATCGCCGCAATCACCACCGCGCCGCTCGAAAGATCAAACGAATCGCCATTATTCCGCACGGCAATATGTTTATCCGGCGTTCCTTCCAGAACTTTCTGGAAAGAGCTTTTTGCGTTGCGCAGCGATACGCGGTCCTGCGGACGCTTTGGTCCCGCGACGGTCGGCTCAACCGTTCCGAGATCCAGCTCCAACTTGTCGCTAAAGATCGGATCCGCCATCTCATCCGTGCGAAACAACATCTGTTCCTTGCAGTAGGCCTCGACAAGCGCGATCTGTTCCGCCGTACGCGCCGTGAACTGCAAATATGCGAGCGTTTCCGCATCGACCGGGAAAAATCCCATCGTCGCGCCATATTCCGGCGCCATGTTTGCGATTGTCGCGCGGTCCGGAATGCTCAAGCTCGAGAGGCCCGTCCCGCAGAACTCCACGAACTTGCCGACGACGCCTTTCTTCCGCAGTATTTCCGTCACGGTCAGCACCAGGTCCGTCGCGGTCGCCCCCTCGCGAAGTTTTCCATGCAAGCGGAAGCCGACGACGTCCGGAATCAGCATCGACGAAGGCTGTCCAAGCATCGCCGCTTCTGCCTCGATGCCTCCCACGCCCCAGCCAAACACGCCGAGCGCGTTCACCATCGTCGTGTGCGAATCCGTTCCCACAACGGAATCGGGATACGCTTCGACCCTGTTTCCGGAAGGCATGGCGCAAACCACGCGCGCGAGGTATTCGAGATTCACTTGATGGCAGATGCCAGTATCCGGCGGCACGACTTTGAAATTCTGAAACGCCGTCTGTCCCCACCGCAAGAAAGCGTAGCGTTCAATGTTGCGCTGGAATTCCAGTTCGGCGTTCAAGTCAAAAGAGTTCGCGCTGCCGAAACTATCGACTTGCACCGAATGGTCGATCACCAGCTCGGCGGGGAAAAGCGGATTGATCAGCCGCGGATTGCCGCCCATGCGTTTGATGGCTTCGCGCATCGTGGCCAAATCTACGACCGCAGGCACACCGGTAAAATCCTGGAGCAAAACGCGCGCGGGCATGAAGGCGATCTCTTTTTCCGCGGCTCCCGGCGTCCAGTTCGCCAGGAAGCGAATATCATCGGGCCGGACAAAGTGGCCGTCCTCGCAGCGCAAAAGATTTTCGAGCAGGATGCGCAAGGAAAATGGCAGCTTCGCCAAATGGCAGGAGATCTTTTTCTCAAGAAACTCGAGCCGGTGAATATCGAATGATTGCGCTCCGACGTTCAGCTTGTCGCGCGTTCCGAAGGAATTCCCTGCGGCAATGGCCATTCTCTCGGTCCTTTCCGTCCAGTAAACGAATTCCTATGATAACCGAAAACGATTCCCAGCGGCTGACGGCCAGTTATACTGGACACGGCGTGAATATCGTACTGATTTCGACCTACGAACTTGGGCGCCAACCTTTTGGCCTGGCTTCGCCTGCGGCCTGGCTGCGGAAGCGCGGCCATGAAGTCCTGTGCCTCGATCTTTCTCGGCAATCGCTGGATGAAACCGCCGTTCGTGCCGCCGGATTGATCGCCATCTACTTGCCGATGCACACGGCCACGCGTCTTGCAGCGAAACTGATCCCTTCTTTGCGCGAACTGAATCCGCTCGCTCACTTAAGTTGTTTTGGCCTGTACGCGCCAATGAATGCCGACTACCTGCGAACGCTCGGTGTCGCAACAATTCTCGGTGGAGAATTTGAACGCCAGCTCACGCAACTCGCCGAGCGCCTGCAAAGCGACGATCGCGCAAATGCCAAACTAGCTTCGCAGCCCGAACCCGTCGTCTCGCTCGAACGCCTCGCTTTTGAGGTTCCGGATCGCTCCGATTTTCCGCCCATCGGCAAGTACGCCCATCTCGTCCTTCCCGGCGACGGATTCCGCCTCGTCGGCTCAACGGAAGCCAGCCGCGGCTGCAAACATCTCTGCCGGCATTGCCCCATCGTCCCCGTTTATAAAGGGGTGTTTCGCATCGTCAGCCGCGACGTTGTGATGCAGGACGTTCGCCAGCAAGTGGCCGCGGGCGCGCAGCACATTTCCTTTGGCGATCCGGACTTCTTCAACGGCATTCGCCATGCGATGGATCTCGTCGAAGAATTTCACGGCGAGTTCCCCAGCGTGACCTACGACGTCACCATAAAAATCGAGCACTTGAAAAAGTACGAAGCGCATCTGCCTAAGCTGAAGGAAACCGGCTGCCTCTTCGCTATAAGCGCTGTGGAATATCTCGATGATGCCGTGCTTCGCGCTCTCGACAAAGGCCACACCCGCGAGGATTTCCTGCACGTCGTCCGCGCTTTCCGCGCGCTCGGCATGATTCTTCATCCCACCTTCGTGCCATTCACGCAATGGACGACGCTCGAAAGCTATCTCGATTTGCTTCGCGTGCTCCAGTCCGAATCACTAATAGAAAATGTCGCTCCCATCCAGCTCGGCATTCGCCTGCTTATTCCAGAAGGTTCGCGCCTGCTCGAATTGGACGAAGTGCGCCGCAACATTGGACCTTTTGATCCGCAATCGCTCTTCTACCCCTGGAAGCATGCCGACCCGCGCGTCGATGCGCTCAGCGAGTCGGTGCAAGACATCGCTGCCGAGGGCGATCGCAGAAAAGAATCTCGCACCGTGGTCTTCGAGCGCATCTGGAAAGCCGCGCATGCTGCTGCCGGATTCGATGCGCCGATCATTCAAGCTTCACGAACGCCCGCGGCCGCTATACCGTTTCTGAGCGAGCCGTGGTACTGCTGTGCCGAGCCGACGCGCGAGCAGTTTGTGTCCATCGGGCAAGTTGCAAAAAAGTTTGAAGAACCAATACCAGTCACCGGCAGCTACGTCTAAGCGGAATGCCCGCGAGCCTTTCAGAATAGAATCAAATGTCGCGACTCCTCATCTTCACCGCCAAACTCGGCTACCAAACGCGCAGCTTCGACGAAGCTGCTCGAAAGCTCGGAGCCGAACTTATCTTTGTCACCGATCGCTGCCACCAGCTCGAGGATCCCTGGGGCGATCGCGCCATCCCCGTTCATTTCGATTCGCCGGATGCCGCATCTTACGCAGTGGTGGAAGCAGTGCGCGATCAAAACATCGATGGCATTCTCGCACTCGGCGATCGGCCCGCCGTCGCTGCGGCCTACGCCGCGCGCGGCCTTGGTATCCAGTATAACCATCCCGCCGCGGTCGAAGCCTGCCGCAGCAAACTCCGCATGCGCGAAGTCTTTCGCGAAGCGGGCCTCCGCGTGCCGTGGTTCCGCTCCGTCTCGCTCCATCCCGCGCCGGAGCCGTCTCTGCTTGGCGTTGAGTATCCTTGCGTCGCGAAGCCGCTCTCGCTGTCGGCCAGCCAAGGCGTCGTGCGGGCAAACTCCCGCGAAGAATTTATCTCCGCCGTCGCGCGAATCCGCCGCTTGCTCGATTCGCCGGAAATTCGGGCCACCCGCGAGCCCCACCTCGATCAGATTCTCGTCGAAGGATATATTCCGGGAAGGGAAGTGGCCGTGGAAGGTTTGCTGGCGGATGGCAAGCTGCGCGTCCTGGCCATCTTTGATAAACCCGATCCGCTCGAAGGTCCTTATTTTGAAGAGACCATCTACGTTTCGCCTTCGCGTCTCGCCGATTCGCAGCAGCGCGGAATCGAACGCTGCGCCGCGGATGCGGTCCGCGCACTCGGACTATCGCACGGTCCCGTGCACGCTGAGTTCCGTATTAACGACGACGGCGTTTGGCCGCTCGAAGTTGCGCCGCGTCCCATCGGCGGCCTCTGCGCGCGCGCTCTTCGATTTGCGCCGAATGCAACAGGCCAATCGATCGGCCTGGAAGAACTTTTGTTGCGCCACGTGCTCGGTCTGCCCGGCAGCGATTGGCCGCGCGAACAAACAGCTTCCGGCGTGATGATGATCCCAGTCCCCAAAAGCGGAGTCCTCGAAAAAATCGAAGGAGAAGAAGCCGCGCGCGGCGTGCCCGGAATCACCGCGCTGGAAATCACCGCGCGGATGCACGACTACATCGCTGCCTGGCCGGAGGGTTCAAGTTATTTGGGTTTTTTATTTGCCAGCGCCAAAACACCAGCGGAAGTTGAGGACGCGATTCGCACAGCCCACGCGAAACTACACTTTGAGCTTACCGCGCGCCTGCCTGTCGAACATCCCGTGACGGGCCGCCTTCCGGCAAGCAGGAATTAGCCCTTGGCTTTGGGAGCCACGTAACCTTCCGGAAGCTTCGCGCCAGCGCCAAAGAAAAACTCTTCCATTTGCTCTCCCATGATCTTCTGGGAGTTCGGGTCGATGGGATTGAGGCGATACTCGTTCATGATCATCTTGGAATGCTCAATCCAAAGTTTCCACGCCTCCTTCGAGACATTCTCGAAGACGCGCTTGCCCAATTCGCCCGCCCACGGAATGCGGTCGAGACCCGGCATCTCTTTGCCGAATTTCACGCACATCACCATCCGCGTTCCGGGCTTCACCGGTTCGCTTGGGGCCGGAGCGGGATCGCAAGATTCATTCGCCATTCGCATCACCTCATTAGAATTGCCAATTCTCAACATACTGCAACTCCGGCGAATTGCCTAGTCTGCGTCAAGTTGGCCGCACCGCCCCGCGTGAGCCGTGCGCAGACGCTTCATTAACTTTTCACACTCCTCGGAGGAGAATGGTGGTTTGCGGAGCGGTCGAAGCAGTGTGACAATACAAATATGCGAAAACTATTCACTCTTGCAGTAACAGGAATTGCAGTTGGGATGAGCCTGCTGGGTGTTGCGCAGGCACAACAGACTCCGCCGGCGAGCACTCCAAAGTCTCCGGCTGCCAAGTCTACCAAGCCACCTGCGGCCAAGCCCCGGTCCATCGCGGCAAAAAAAACAACCGTCCTGACGCTCACGACACAGAAGGACAAAGCCAGCTACGCCATTGGTCTAAATATTGGCAAAGGCATGCGCAAGGATTCCGTCGACATTGATCCCAGCATTCTCCTGCGCGGCATGAAAGACGGATTGGCGGACGCCAAGCCACTGCTCACCGACGACGAAGCCAAAGCCGCGATGGTGACTTTGCAGGCCGATCTTCGCGCGAAACATGACGCGAAGGTGGCGCAGGAGGCCGAGACCAACAAAAAAGAAGGAGATGCCTTTCTCGCCGAAAACAAAACGAAAGACGGCGTTGTGACACTGCCAAGCGGGCTGCAATACAAAGTCCTGGTGGAAGGAACCGGCCCAAAGCCCACAGCTACGGACACGGTGGTCTGCAACTACAAAGGCACGCTCCTCGACAACACGGAATTCGACAGCTCCTACAAGCGCGGTCAGCCGGCGAAATTTCCAGTAAGCGGCATCATCAAGGGCTGGACGGAAGCCCTGCAGCTCATGCCCGTGGGATCGAAGTGGCAGCTTTTCATTCCACCGGATCTTGCCTATGGGACACGTGGCGGACCGGGCGGCGGCATCGGTCCTAACGAAACCCTCGTCTTCGAAGTCGAACTGATGTCGATCCAGCCAAAGGCTGAGATACAAGCTCCGACCCCGGCTCCGAAGCCCACACCGAACCCGAACCAGTAAGCCTCCGTTCCGAAGTTGAGCGCGCGAAGTAGCCAAGTGACTGGTGACTCGTGATTGGTGCAAACCGCGATTTGGAGTCGTGACCAGTCTCCGCTTTTCTGGCAGGACGGAGAGGTTCATCGTTTATGCTGCGCTTAGCGTTGAAACGTTTGAAACATGCCATTAGCATGTTTTCTTGACCCGAAACGTTTATCATGGTTACCCTTGCAGCACGAGCGGAGGGCCGCGTCTTTGGCTGAGATCACGACGCTGTTCTGGGACATCGGCGGTGTCATTCTTACCAACGGCTGGGATCGCGGCTCGCGCCGCGAGGCCGCCACTGCCTTTCACTTCGACTACGAAGAATTTCAGGACCGTCACGATCTCTCTTTTCCCGCCTTCGATTCCGGCCAAATTACGCTGAATGAATATCTCGAGCGCACTCTCTTCTATCGCACGCGCTCCTTTTCGCGCGAAGAGTTCACGGCATTCATGTTCGCGCAATCCAAAGAATTTACCGACACGCGCGCGGTGCTTGCCGACGCCGCGCGTACCGGCAAATACTTCATCGGCGCGATAAACAACGAGCCTATGGAGCTCAATCAATACCGCATCGAAGCCTTTCATCTGCGCCGGGAGTTTCTCGTCTTCTTCAGTTCCTGCTATGTGCGTTCACGCAAACCGGAAGAAACCATCTTCCGGGTCGCTCTCGAAGTCACGCAGCGCCCTCCGGAGCAATGTGTTTTCATCGATGACAGGCAACTGAACCTTGAGAATCCCCGCCGTTTGGGAATGAGCGTGATTCACCATCAAAATGCGGAGCAACTGCGCTCCGAGCTGAGAAATCTTGGCGTTAAGGTATAGTTTTGTGCGCTCGCCTTTTGGTGCGGCAGGTCCGCAATCGAGCTGAGGGAATCAATGGCCGAAGATACCAAACGATCTGGAAGTCTTTATGGGGGCACTGCAGAACCCTGTGCCGTCGTACTGTTTGGCGCGTCTGGCGACTTGGCCAAACGCAAAGTTATTCCGGCAATGTTCGACCTGGCCACCCACGATTCTCTTGGCTCACGCTATGCGATCGTGGGTTTCGCCCGCTCGGCCATGACCGACGAAACCTTTCGGGCCGCCACGGGAGAAGCCGCGAAGACGATGTCCGAGCTTGGGCCTGTCGATGAGAAGCAGTGGGAAGATTTTGCGTCGCGTCTTTATTACCTCTCCGGCGATTACTCAGACCCGAAAGCCTTCGAGCAGCTCGGCAAACGCCTCGCGGAACTCGAGGCCGAAAAAAAACTTGGGGGAAACCGCCTGTTCTACCTGTCTACTCCGCCCGAAGTCTACCCTCACATCGTCGAGCAACTTGGCCGCGCCGGCCTCGCGCGCCCGTCCTCGCCGAACTCCTGGGTGCGCATCATTATTGAGAAGCCTTTTGGCCGCGATCTGACCACTGCCAAGGAACTCAACCAGATCGTTCTCAATGTGTTTGAGGAAAAGCAGGTCTACCGCATCGATCACTATCTTGGCAAAGACACCGTGCAGAACTTGCTGGTGCTCCGCTTCAGCAACGGCATCTTCGAGCCGCTCTGGAACCGCAACTATGTCGACTGCGTGCAAATCACGGCAGCGGAAACGCTGGGAGTCGAACGCCGCGGCGGTTTTTACGAAACCACGGGCGCGCTCCGCGACATGATCCAAAGCCACGTGCTGCAGCTCACTTCACTCGTCGCCGTCGAGCCGCCCTCCTCTTTTGACGCCACCTCCGTCCAAAACGAAAAGCTCAAAGTTCTGCAATCCATCCGCCCCTTTAATCTCGAGATGGTCGCGCAATCTGTCGTCCGCGGGCAGTACGCGCCGGGCCTGCTTGACGGCAGGCGCGTCCCGGGCTATCGCGAGGAACCCGGAGTCAGCCAGTCCTCGCGCACCGAAACTTTTGTCGCCGCAAGTTTGTTGATCGACAATTGGCGCTGGGCCGGCGTCCCCTTTTACTTGCGCACCGGCAAGCGACTCGCCAAGCGCAGCACGGAAATCATGATTCAGTTTCGTTGCGCCCCGCACATCGTTTTTCGCGAGCGTGAAATCGAGCCGAACCGCCTTATTTTAAACATCCAGCCTGAAGAAGGGATCTCCGTGTCCTTCGGCGCCAAGCGTCCTGGCACGGAGATGCGCATCGGAAACGTCAACATGAACTTCAACTACAAGGAAGGTTTTGGCGAAGCTTCCCGCAGCGCTTACGCCACTCTCGTCAATGATTGCCTTCGCGGCGACGCCACACTCTTCGATCGCGGCGACAATGTCGAAGCAGCCTGGGCTCTCGTAGACCCCATTCTCGATGTTTGGAGCGCGGCGAAAAGCGCCAAGGTCCCGGAATATTCCTCGGGAAGCTGGGGCCCGCGCGAGTCGGATCTCTTGCTCGAGCGTGATGGAAAGAAGTGGCACAATCCATGAATTTGAGACCTGGCAACGATTGCAGTCGGCAGCTTGACGGGGGGAATAGGTGATCATTGCGGGCGACGTTGGCGGTACCAAGTGTAACCTTGCGCTCTTCTCCGAAAAAAATGGCAAGCTTACCCCCGTCTTTAAGCAGAGATTTGCGAGCAAGGATTTTGCGCAGTTCGATCTGATTGTTCGCGAATTCTCTTTGCAGGCTGCCCACCACCTCAGCAAGGAACGCGTGCGCGCCGCGGGTTTTGGAGTCGCCGGCCCGGTTATCGATAATCGCGTGCGCGCCACGAATCTACCCTGGACCGTGGATGCCGCGACCTTGGCAAGGGAACTAAACCTCTCCGACGTCGTGCTGTTGAACGATTTGGGCGCCACAGGCCACAGCATCGAGCATCTCGCCCCCGAAGAGTTCTGCGTGCTAAATCCCGGCAAGCCCGAGCACGGCGGAACGCGCGCGCTGCTTGCCGCCGGCACCGGTCTTGGCCAGTCCATCCTGGTTTGGGACGGCGCCCGCTACCGCGTCGTGCCGTCCGAAGGCGGACATTCCGATTTCGCGCCGCACACCGAACAGCAGATCGAGCTTCTACGTTGCATGCGCCGCCGCTATCCGCAAGTTAGCTGGGAGCTCATCCTCTCCGGCCGCGGTTTCCGCACGATTCATGAGTTCCTGGCTCCCAACGTGATTCATCCTTCGTTCGAGGATCCCGGCACCGATCCTGCGCCGGAGATTACACGGCTCGGCTTATCCAAACAGTGCCCGGTCTGCGCGGACACTCTCGATCTCTGGACCGCTATTTACGGTTCCGAGGCGGGGAACCTTGCTCTAAAAGTGCTCGCCCTCGGCGGCGTCTACGTTGCCGGCGGCATCGCGGTCAAAATCATCGATAAGATCAAGGACGGCACGTTTTTCGAAGCGTTTCGCGACAAATGGAAATTTGAATCCATGTTGGGCGACATTCCCGTGTCGGTGATCCTCAACGAATCCGCCCCGCTCCTCGGCGCCGCCTACGAAGCGCTTGCATCGCTTCCGCGCTAGTCTCTCCACATGTCAATTTTTGATAAAGACTTCCCGGATTGGAAGTCCGTCTCCCGCGGCGCTGGGATCGCGTGGATCGTTATCTATCTTCTTTTCGTGCTCTACGCCGCCGCCGATCGCACCGGTTTTCTGTTCCTCGATTACGTCAATCTGATCATTCATGAAGGCGGCCACTTTTTCTTCAGCTGGTTCGGCCACACCATCATGATTCTCGGCGGCACGCTTGGCGAACTTATCGTGCCGTTGTTGTGCGCCGCCTATTTCTGGTGGCAGCGCGAGACCACCGCCGTGACCTTCTGCAGTTTCTGGTTCTTCGAAAATTTTCTCTATATCGGCACGTACATGTCCGACGCCCGCACTTCGGCATTGCCGCTCGTCGGTTCGGAGGAAAGCGATTGGACGATTCTTTTCACCCAATGGGGAGTGCTCGCAAAGGATCAACAAATCGGCGCGACAACCCGCGCCCTGGGCTGGCTCGGGATGCTCGCTACCGTCGCTTGGCTCGCCTACCGCACCTACCACGATGTTTCTACAGAGAAATGATTGCCCTCCTAATACTAGTTTCCGCAGTCAAGCGACGTAATTGCCCTTTCTAGCGGTGAGTCCATTCAAATGCTTTCCACATTCTCTTATAGGCTGGTAAAATCGATGTTCGGAGAATGATCGAGGAAACGATGACTGTTACCCTCAAGATAAAACCCGAAATCGAGGCAGGCCTGTTGACGCAGGCAAAAGCCCGAGGAATGTCGCTGGAGGATTATGTGCTCTCCGTGGTTGAAGGAGCAGTGCTTGTGAAGGTGCACGAGACACTGCCGGCGGAAGAACGAGCGGCAGCGTTTGAGGCTTGGTCTGCCGGCCATCGTCCTACCCCACTCCTCTCTGACTATGCTGTCAGCCGCGAATCCATGTATGACGGTCGCGACCACTGATGCGTGTCCTCCTGGACACGAATATCCTGCTTCGCACTGCCCAACCCAATCACTCTCTCTGCCCTCAAGCCACACACGCAGTCTCGAAACTGATCCGGCAAAAGGAAGCGGTCTTCATTTGTCCGCAAAATATCACCGAATTTTGGAATGTCGCAACGCGTGCAATCGAGCAGAACGGACTGGGATGGTCGCCAGAAGAGGAGCTACAAGAAGTCGGCAGCATGGAGAAGTTGTTAAACCTACTACCGGACGTTCCGGCAATCTACACCGCGTGGAAGCAGCTCGTTAGCACCTATAGAATTCACGGAGTCAAAGTTCATGACGCGCGCCTCGTTGCCATCATGAATGTCTACTCCGTCGAAAGCATTCTCACATTCAATTCCGTTGATTTTGAGCGCTTTAAGAGCATCACCGTGATTCACCCATCGTCTTTGCTGCACTAGACCCTTTCATTGCTCCCGAGCTGACGCGCCTTAGGCGCTGTTCACCCCGCAACCTTACAGTTTTTTGGTAAACTACCAAGACCAGAAATTTCTTGAAAGCTGGCGCCGTGTGGATCCTGTTTTCAAGCGCCAAGGAGCAAGTCATGAGCAGTGCCGTAACCACCCAAGTCACCGAGCTGCAAAACTACATCAATGGCGCGTGGCGCCGGCCGTCATCCAGCGAATTCTTCGACGTCACCAATCCGGCCACCGCGGAACTCCTGGCTCGCACGCCGATGTCCTTACCCGCCGATGTTGATGCCGCCGTCCAGGCTGCGGCCGATGCTTTTCCCGCTTGGCGCCGCACTCCTCCCGGTGAGCGCGTGCAATATCTTTTCAAACTGAAAAATCTTCTCGAAGAGCATCTTGACGAGCTTTCCCGGCTGATCACTCTCGAAAACGGCAAGACCTTTGGAGAAGCCAAAGCCGAACTCCGCCGCGGCATCGAGAATGTCGAGGTCGCCTGCGGCATTCCGATGATGATGCAGGGCTACAACCTCGAAGACGTGACTCCCGGCGTCGATGAAATGCAAATCCGCCAGCCGCTCGGCGTCGTCGCCGCCATCGTTCCGTTTAATTTTCCCGCAATGATCTCTTACTGGTTCTTGCCGTACGCCATCGCTTGCGGCAACACGTTCGTGCTAAAGCCATCCGAGCGCGTCCCTCTCAGCATGATTCGCGCGTTCGAACTTCTGGAAAAAACCGGTCTGCCCAAAGGCGTCGTCAATCTCGTGAACGGCGGCAAAGATGTCGTCAATGCGCTCTGCGATCATCCGCAAGTTCGCGCCATTAGTTTTGTCGGTTCCACTCCCGTCGCGAAGCATGTTTATGCGCGTTCAGCCGCAAGCGGCAAGCGCATGCAGTGCCAGGGCGGCGCGAAGAATCACGTCATCGTGCTTCCCGATGCGGACATGGAACTCGCTACGCAAATTATTAGCGACAGCGCCTTCGGCTGCGCGGGGCAGCGCTGCCTCGCCGTTTCCGTAGCCGTCACTATTGGCGACGCACAAAAATCGTTTCGCGATTCCATCGCGCACTCCGCTTCGACTCTCCGCGTCGGCAATGGCCTGGAGCCTGGCATCCAAATGGGCCCTGTGATTTCCGGCGAAAGCAAACGCCGCATCGAGTCGCTTATCTCCGCCGGCGTCGGCGAAGGCGCGAAAGCCATTCTCGACGGCCGCAACACTAAAATCGCCAATCACGAATCCGGCAGCTTCCTAACTCCGACAGTTCTCGATGGCCTGCCACCGACAAGCCAACTCGCCAACACGGAAATCTTCGGCCCCGTGCTGAGCCTCGTTCACGCCAATTCGATGGACGAAGCAATGGAATTTCTCCGCCGCAGCCCCTACGGCAATCAAGCCTCTCTCTTCACCACCAACGGCGCCGCCGCCCGACGCTTCCGCTACGAAGCCCCCGCCGGAAATATCGGCATCAACATTGGCGTCGCCGCCCCCATGGCCTATTTCCCGTTCAGCGGCTGGAAAGAAAGTTTCTTCGGCATCCTCCACGGCCAAGGCCGCGATGCCGTCGAGTTCTACACTGAATCCAAAATCGTCGTCGAGCGCTGGTCGCGCCAGGAAACCCGCAAGTTCTAGGTGGCATAGACTTCAGTCTGTGCAGCTTTCACCGCCAGCAAAACTGAACGATCAACAGGCCATGTCAATGACTGCCGCGCCTTGTTGGGGCTACTTTCTGAGGTGGTGCGGTTCTCCTGCTTCCAGCTTTTGACGTTCAACTGTAAACTGTCAGTTGCCGGCGTTGTTGCATGACTTCCAAGCCCATCAAGCTCGACGTCCACGAACAAATCGAATCCGCGCACACTCTCGCGTCGAAGTTCTACACCGATCCCGCCATTCTAGACGCCGAAAAAGCGCGCATCTTTCGTCGCACCTGGCAACTCGTCGGCACTCTCGATACTTCCTGCGGCGAGGTGAGCGGTACAAAACGCACTATTGGCGATCCGGAGACATTTTTCACTGTCGATGTCGTTGGGGAACCCGTTGTAGTTGTGCGCGACAAGCAAGGCACGCTGCGCGCTTTCAGCAACGTTTGTCGTCACCGCGCGGGACCTATCGCGGAAGGCAGCGGGTGCAAAAATGTTCTTCGCTGCGGCTATCATGGCTGGACCTACACGCTCGATGGCCGGCTGATCGGCACACCGGACGTCGAAGGCGTCGAGTTTTTCGATCGCAGCATCATGGGCATGTTTCCACTGCGCCTCGAAACCTGGGAGCAACTTATCTTCGTCAACTTCGATCAAAACGCCGAACCGCTCTCCGCTTATCTCGGCAAAATTCCCGAGCAAGCCCGCGGTTTCCGATTCGAAGACCTGCAACGCGTCGAGCGCCGCGACTACATCATCGATTGCAATTGGAAGGTCTACGTCGACAACTATCTCGAGGGCTACCACATTCCGATCGCTCACCCTGGCCTGATGCGCGAAATCGATTACGCGCAGTACCGCACGGACACCTATCGCTATTACTCCCAGCAGTTCGCCCCGATTCGCGCCATGAAACCGGATGACGCCGCCGAACGCTTTTACCCTCCGGGCGCGGGCCTTCAGGAAGCCTTGTATTTTTGGATTTTTCCTAACCTGATGCTCAACATCTATCCCGATAATCTTTCCAGCAACTTGATCGTCCCGCTAGCGCACGACAAAACTCTCACCATCTTCGAATGGTTTTTCCATGATGCGCATTTAGAAAAAATTCGCGAGCGCATCCAGCGTGCCGTTGCGTTTAGCGATGAAGTTCAGCAGGAAGACATCGGGCTTTGCAGGCAGGTCCAGCGCGGGCTAAATTCTTCCACCTACGACCGCGGCCGCTACTCCGTCAAACGCGAGAACGGCGTCCATCACTTTCACATGCTTCTCGGCGAATTTCTCTCCAAGCCGTGAAAATCCGTCAAAAGTCCCGCACTCTTTTCAGAATTGCGAACTCAACGCCCGAGCCTGGGCCGCCCGCGCCGTGGAATCGCGTATCACCAGTTCCGGTTCGATGGCGATCTCCGCAACATAGCTCTCGCGTTCCTCAATCTGGCTGACGAGAGTTTGCGCCGCGATCTCTCCCATGCGCACCAGCGGCTGCCTCACAGTCGTCAACGCAGGATTGGCAAAGGCCGCGCCGGGAATGTCATCGAACCCCACGACAGATACATCCTGCGGCACGCGGAACCCTGCTTCGCGAAGCGCCCAAATCGCGCCAATAGCCGAAATGTCGTTGTAGGCAAAGAGCGCCGTGAAGGGCTGTTTTCTCGCGAGCAATTCCTTTGTCACGGGAAAACCCACTTCCGGTGTGGAAACAATGCTGTCGATTCGAATGGTTAGCTCCGGCCGAATTCGGATTCCCAGCGCCGCCGCCGCTTCGGTGATGGCATTCCATCGCTCTTCCGAGTCGGAGCTAAAAACCTGGCCCTGAATGAATGCAATTTCTTCGTGTCCTAATTCTTTCAGATGTTCCAGCGCCAGCCGCGCCGCGCGTTTATGGTCCAGCACAATGTTCGTCACACTCGCGATTTGCCGGTGCCCCGCGACAGCCACGGTCGGCAGCGATGGTTCCGCGAGGATCGAGGTGTCCACCGTAATGATTCCCTCGACGCCGCGTTCCACCAGCATCTGCGAATAAGCTTGCAGCAGCTTGGGATCGTGCCGGTGCACCACGGTCAGGAAAAAATAATTTTGCCCGGTCAGATATTTCTCAATCCCGCTGATCACCTGAGAACCGTAAGCGTCTCCGATCTCTTCCGCGATCACTCCGATCGTAAAGGTTCGCCTCACCCGCAACGTGCGCGCAAAAAAATCCGGCCGGTAATTCAGTTCCTGCGCCGCCGCCAGAATTCTTTTTTTCGTGTGTTCGGGGATAGACCGCGCCGCAGGCGAATCGTTCAGCGTCGCGGACACCGTTCCCGCGGCGAGGCCAAGATGCTTCGCCACGGTCTTCAATGTAACTTTCTTATTTTCCCTGCGCGGCCCAGTATTTTTTTTCTGCGTCGGTGTCATTTCGGCGGCCTCGACAAACTTACACGTTCTGCCAAACACAATGCGGAGCGCACCGGACCGTATCTTGCTCCGGCGCCAGCAATATTTCGTGCCGCGAGTATATCAGGCCAAGTCCCACTTCGCTCCAGCCGCCCACTCCGCGACAGCCTCTCATTCGGGGCCGATGCATTCACCTCCCGCCTCTGCTATAACGCGATGTTTGGGCCAAAAATTTCTTTGCGATAGAATAATTCCAATGCTCTGTCACTCCCCTCGGCTTCCCGCTTTACTTATCCTTTCCATCCTGCTTCTAGTGAGTTCCGCGTCACCGCGAGCCTTGCGGGCGCAAAGCTCCACCGTGCCCCTCCCACCTTCCGCAAAATTGCCGCCGTCAAAAATCCGCCGCGCCGGCTTTCCTCCCATCCCAAAATTTATCGACGTCGCCAAATCTCTGGGCCTCACCGTTTCCCACATCTCCAGCGGCGAAAAGCGCTACATCGTCGAATCCATGAGCGGCGGCGCAGGCCTCTTCGATTGCGATGACGACGGCCGCCTCGACATCGTGACCGTCAACGGCTCCTCGGTTGATCGCTTCCTCAAAGGCGGCGACCCCATGGTCACGCTCTATCATCAGGAGTCCGATGGCTCCTTCAAAGATATTACGAAGGAAGCGGGCCTCACGCGCCGCGGTTGGGGCATGGGCGTTGCCGTCGCCGACTACGACAACGACGGCAAGCTCGACCTCTTCGTCACTGGATACGGCGGCAACGTGCTTTACCACAATCTTGGCGGCTGTAAATTCGAGGACGTCACCGAAAAAGCTGGCGTTCGCGGCGGCGGCTTCAGCACCGGAGCGGCTTGGGGCGATTACGATCGCGATGGCAACGTGGACCTCTTCGTCTCGCGCTACGTTCATGTGGATCTCGCTCACATGCCCGCGCCCGGCAGCAACAAATTTTGCCTTTATAAAGGACTGCAAGTGCAGTGCGGCCCGTGGGGCCTCGAGGGCGAGAGCGATCTTCTCTACCATAATCGGGGCGACGGAACTTTTGAAGAAGTCTCGCAAAAAGCCGGGGTTCACAATCAAATCGGCTACTATGGCCTCGGCGCCATGTGGTCCGACTACGACAACGACGGCTGGCCCGATCTGGTCGTTGCCAACGATTCCGTCCCCAACTATCTCTATCACAACAATCACAACGGGACTTTTTCGGAGGTTGGCATGCTGTCGGGCGTTTCCCTCAGCGGCGACGGCACGCAGCTCGGCAACATGGGCGTTGATTTCGGCGACTACGATCATTCCGGCCGCTTCAGCCTTTTCATCACCACGTTTCAAGAGCAGCCCAAGGCTCTTTGGCGCAACATGGGCTCAAATGGCTTCGAGGACGTAAGCTGGCCCTCTGGCGTCGGCCGCCCCAGTTATGCCGATGTCTGCTGGGGCACCAGCTTTTTCGATATGGCCAACACCGGCTGGCTCGATCTCCTGATCGCCTGCGGCCACGTCTATCCGCAAATCGATACGCTTGCAGAAGGCCCGCGTTACCGCCAGCCGATTTTCCTGGAGCGCAACAACCGCGACGGCACTTTCGACGAAGTCGGGAAAGAAGCTGGCCTGGCGGACTTGCCGCTAAAATCTCGCCGCGGGGCAGCTTTCGGCGACATCTTCAACACCGGCAATATCGATGTAGTCTTGGTCAACGTCGGCGAGCCTCCGTCTCTCCTGCTCAATCAGAATAACGACGGCAATCACCGCGTGTTGTTCAAACTAGTCGGAACGAAGAGCAATCGCGCCGCCATCGGCGCCCGCGTAACCATCCACGCCGCCGGTGTCCGCCAAATCGCTGAAGTTCGCGGCGGCGGCAGCTACCTCTCGCAAAACGATCTCCGCCTCCACTTCGGGCTAGGCAAATCCACAAAAATCGACTCGGTAGAAATCCGCTGGCCCAGCGGCAAAATCGAGACGCTAGAAAACCTCCCCGGCGACTCCATCTACACCATCGTCGAATCCTCCGGCATCCGCGATTCTAAGCCCTTCGTTCCGCCGAATTCTTTCCCGCCGCGCACATCGAACCACTAGTTCCATCGGACACCTAACGCTGCCTCAGATCAGTAGAATGGGCAGAAATGTAGTTTATAGTAGCTGGTTACTTCTGCTGGAGGCGGTATGAGTGGCAATCAACAGCTGGTTTTAGAGGCAAACTTCACTACGTGGAAACAGAACAGGGCAGCTGAACTATCGAAGGAGTTGAACGCTTTCGAATACTACTGCCTAGAAAATTACCTGCGAGATTGGGTCGACTCCGACGAAGAACTCCAAAGCGGAATGGTGGGCGGTTCAAAAGATGGCGGTATAGATGCATTGTATTTTTTTGTTAATCGCGAACTCGTCATGGATTCGACGCCCGCCATTGATCCCACGACAGTCATGAAAACTGCTCTTCTTATCTTCCAGATGAAAGAAGGAGATGGTTTCTCTCCCGTGGCGGTCGATAAATTAGCTTACTTTGCCGACGATCTTCTAGATTTGAGCCGAAAGGAGAGCCAATACCACCAGACGTATAGACCGGGTGTACTGAAGCTCATGCGCCTCTTCAAAGATCGCTACAAGGGTCTCATTGGGGCAGGTCTGCCAGAATTCGAAATTCATTTCTTTTACGTTACAAAGAAGGACGTGGAACCTAACGAAGATTGTGGCACCAGCGAGAAGAAACTACGGGCAACAGTAAAGACTCACTTTGACAAGGCTCAATATTCCTTTGAATTTGTCAACGCTACGAGGCTATGGAACTACATCGACAGCAGACCAAAGACACGAAAAATTCTGAAATGGGTGCAGCAACCGCTCGATACGCCTGAAGGCTTCGTTGGACTAGTAAAGCTCTCTGATTACTACGATTTTCTCAAAGACCAGGAAAAAGGAGAACTCAGCAAAAGAATCTTTGACTCCAACGTTCGAGGGTTCTGGCCAAAAACACCCATAAACAAAGAAATCCTAAGGACTCTGGAAAAGTCACAAGAGTCGCCGGAATTTTGGCTTTTGAACAATGGAATAACTGTACTTGCAGGTGACACAAGCAACGCCGGCCACCTACAAATAGAAATCCACGACCCTCAGATCGTAAACGGTCTCCAGACGTCAAGAGTAATCTATGACTACCATCGTTCGAATAACCCACCAGCGGATGACGGACGAAGGATATTGGTACGTGTGCTCAAGCTTGAACACGAACCCACACGAGACAGAGTAATTCGCTCGACAAACAACCAAAACAAGATGCCGGTCGAGGCGCTCAGGGCGACTGATCCAATACATCGCCAAATTGAGGAGATTTTTCAAAAATCTGGCCTTTACTACGACCGAAGAAAAGGGCACTACAGAGACCAGGGTAAGCCCATCAGCAAAATCGTTAGTATCGTCGAGCTTCTTCAGGCTGTGTTGTCTTGCCTAATAGGAAGGCCGGATCATGCCAGGGGTCGACCAAGAAATTATTTCGGAGATAAACCCGAATACCCCTACGACGCCGTGTTCGGTGAGGATAAATATGATCTGAACGTCTATGTCAAATGCCTCTCAATCCAGAGGAAAGTTGATACATATCTTGACAAGACATTAGAAGGTGAGCCGCTACACAGACGAAATTTGAGATTTTACGTGTGTATGTATTGCGTATGTGTGGTGTCTCAGCATGCTCGAATTATTCAGGCGGACATACTGAAGACAGATCCTGATTCTATTTCGGACGAGGTGCTGAAGAATTGCTACGACCGAGTTCGGAAATCCTATAACGCATTGGCTGAGAAGCATCAAAGGGATGATGAGTACGATTACGATGGAGTAGCCAAGGGAACAGAATTGATTAAAAAACTGGCCTCGGCCCTAAACAAGAAATATCCCGACGGGCCAAAACTTATTATTACCGCGGAAGCAGCATAGGCCGCTGGACAAGGTTTTTGACTTAGGTGGCGCACCCTTTGGGTTTTCGTTTTGCAAAGGGTGCGGGTTTTGACTTTGTTTTGTTCATGTTCGTCGCGCCGTTTTGGACCGCGCCGATGAGGATGAAGTAGTGGAGCGGAGTCGCGTCAGCGACGACAATCCTCATTTAGCTTCCAAAACCCAAGCGTCGTAAGGCCGCGCGTTCACGCTCGAGATCTTCCATGGTGTAATTCAGCCAGACTTCATGGGCCTTGAGAAACCCGTCGAGTGCGTCGCGAGTCTGAAAACCGGGCAATTGCCGCAACTGCGCCTCCGTCAGCCGGCCGGCTTTGTACTCCTCGAGAGAAAATGCTTCCAGAGCGCGGCGAGAGAGATCGCCCCCGGTAGCGGAGAGGCGCTGTGCAACATCGTCCGGGATGTGGAGAGTGACTTCCATAAACGAAGTCTAACACGGGAAGTCTGATCGGATCACAGCCGGGTGCCGGACGCCGGATGCCCCAAGTGTCGGTTTTACACCTGAGTCTTCCGCCTGAAGCAAGTTTTGCGCCATGGCCGACGCTTGACGCCTAGCTGGCATCGAGTTCACAATCGGCGTCGGGAGGGAAGCCAATGAAGTACACAATCACTGTCCTACTGTTGAGCATGGCCGTTCTCACGGCTGCACAGACGCCGAAAAAAAACCAAGCGCAGGGAACCGAAGCCACCACGCAGGCGCTTACAAGCCTTGAGCGTAAGTGGGTAGACGCTTTAGCGAAGTCCGACACAGCGGCATTGGATTCCGTGCTCGCCGACACCTACGTGGACACGGATGAGCACGGTCAGCGCAGCGACAAGCAAGGCGTTCTTTCCGCTTTGAAATCGGGTGATCTGAAGATTGAGTCCATAAAGCTTTCAGATATGAAGGTGCACGTCTATGGTGATGCTGCGGTTGTGATCGGCAGCGCGGCGCAAGTCGGAACCTTCAAAGGCCAGCCGCTTACCGCCACGATAGGCTTTACCGACACCTTCATCAAGCGGAGCGGCAAGTGGCGAGCCGTCGCGTCGCATCGCTCTGGCGCCATGTAAAACGGGCGGGTGGCCAACTCTTGAATCCGAAAGATGCTCCTGGAGGACAGATATGCTTTGAAGAAAACGCATCGTAAGAAGAATCCGGTCACCGCCGAGACAATCGCGCGGATGGCCGACAATGGCGAAGATGTTTCTCGGTTTTTCACCAATTCCGGGCGGATGAAGAAGCACATCCAGCGCGAAAAATCCTAGTTCGCGCGAATCTTTCCGTTCGCCGTCAGCCGCTCCAACCACCTCCGCGCCACAACGGCTTCCGGCCGATCCCCGTGGTCTCTCAGAAATTCGCGCAGCACCCGCGCCGCGTCTTCATAGCGCCCCACCGCCGTCAGCGATTGCGCCACCAGCAACCCGATCTCCGGCGCCTTCCCGTTCGATCCTGCCAGCGCCTCCTGCGACACGTTCAGCGACTCGTCATATTTTTCTTGCTGGTAATACGCTTTCGCGAGCGTCCAGCGCGTCTCCCATGTACCGCCCGCATCCAATTGCAGCGACTGCTCCAGCGGAGCGATCGCCGCGCCGTATTTTCCTTGATCGCAAAGCGCCATCCCAAGCGCGGCAAAGGCTCGCGCATGATTCGGATCGATCTGCGTGGCTTTTTCCAGCGCGTTTTGTGCTTGCACCCAGTTGCGTTGCTTCAGCGACAGCACCCCTTGGACGTACAACACGTCCGGATGCCCGGGCGCAAGCCGCATCGCTTCGCCAACATAATTCTCGGCCTCCTTCATCTTGTCCGCACCTAACGCTCGCAATCCCTTATCGAGCGCTTCCTTCGCTTTCGGCGCGAGCACCGGTCTGCCAGGAACTACCGCTGTATTTCGTGCAGCTGAAATTCGCCGCAGGTAAACATCCAGCTGTGTTCTCCCCGTTGCCTGGACCGACAATTCCTTTTGCGAGTTCTCGTATCCCGCCGCCTCGACAATTACCGTAAACTCGCCGAGATTGTTCACGACTATCACGGCATGCCCGCGCGATGTCTCTGCCTGCCCGCTTGGAATGGTTCCGCCTCGGTAGAGTTTCACCATCGCCGCCGTCGAGATCGGTTCTCCCGAACTGTCGTGAACCGTAATCGTGATTTCCGATCCGTTCCCGTAGGATTCACGTTCTGAGCTTCCACTGTCCTGGCAGCAAGCCGGAAGGGCAACCGCGAGGCAAGCGAGTATTGGGAGTAGAAATCGGGCGACGCGCAAACACGCGCATTCCTTGGCTCGTGCGCGAGCGTGAATCCGCACCAATTGTTGGGCCTCTTCGTGGGAATAACGCATGAAGGCCCCCGACCAGTTGACGCGAGCCTAGTCCTCCCCCTCAACCGCGTCAAGCAAATCGTTTTGTTTCCCTATTTTCTCTGTGGCTGGTGGATGGCTGGGTGCGCGGTCTTGCGACACCTCGGAAGGCGGACTGTCGAATAACGTGCTAGGGCGTTACGGAGATTTTTTTGCCTGCGTACTGAACCGTCTTGTCCGCATTTTCGGTGAGACCACCGCCGGTTCCGTGGTTTTCGCCGACAAAGACGATGCGGAAGGTGCGCTTTTCAAGCATTCCGGGGAAGGAGCCAGTGCGATCACCGATGGTGAGAGTTTGGGCGGAGTCGTCCCATGAAAAGGGAATCGTCGCGTAGACGCCTTTTTCGTAGTCGTAAGTGTCGTTTTCGTCTTCGTAGAGAGTGAAAGCGCCGTTGGCGCCGCGATAAATGCGGAGCTCGATGGGGTCGGCGGATTTTTCGGCGGCGTACTCGACGTCTGGTCCAAGCGGAAGAATAGAGCCGGCGCGAACATAGAGCGGCATGCGGTCGATAGTGGTGGGCGCATCGAGCGTGCGGCCGTCCTGGATTGCCGCGCCGGTCCAGAAGTCGTACCACTTGGCTTTGGGAAGATAGAGATGGCGAGTGGTGGCGCCGGGCTCGGTCACAGGATTTACTAGAATCGCCGGGCCGAAAAGAAATTGGTCGCCGATATTTTGTGCCCGGACGTCTTCGCGGAAGTCCATGACGAGCGGACGCATGATGGTGTAGCCCGCGCTCGTCGTTTTCCACGCGAGCGAATAAATGTACGGCATCAGGCGGTAGCGAAGCTTGTCGTAAGCGACGAGAATTTTCTGCGCGTCGGGGCCGTAGGACCAGATCTCGTTTTGGTTGGTGGTGCGCGTGCCGTGCGCGCGGAAAATGGGACAGAAGGTGCCGAATTGAAACCAGCGGATGTAGAGTTCGCGGTAAGCGGGATCATCGGGATTCGCGGAGACAAATCCGCCGATGTCGGTGGTCCAGTAGGGAAGGCCGGAGAGAGAATAGTTTAGGCCAGCGGGAATTTGGCGTCGGAAAGTTTCCCAGTTGGGATCAATGTCGCCGGACCAGACGGCAGCGGCGTTGCGCTGGCTGCCGGCGTAGGCGGAGCGGGAGAGAATGAAGACGCGCTTTTTGTCGGAGGCTTGGCGCTGGCCATCGTAGACGGCAGAGGTGGTGTAAAGAGGGAATTCGTTGGCGTAACGCGCGCCGTTTTCGCCGCCGTTGACCTTGTTGGTAACGAGAATATTGGTTTCGCGGCCTTCGGTTTCAGGTTCTGTGGTGTCCAACCACCAGGCATCGACGCCGATTTTGAAGAGCGCGTTGTTCATGAGATTCCAATAATACTTGCGGGCGTCGGGATTGAAGGCGTCGTAGAGCGCCATGCCGGGAGGATGAAAGCTCTGGACCTTGGTGCGGGCGATGAAGAAGCCGCGCTTATCCATGTCATCGTAAACAGGCGAGCCGGGACGGAAATAGGGCCAGACGGAAATCATCAGGTGGACGTGATCGTTGTGGAGCGCATCGACCATGCCTTGGGGATCGGGATAGTTTTTGTTGAAGACGGGGTCGCCCATGACGTTCCACCAGAACCAGTCCTGAACGATGTTGTCGAGAGGGATGTGCAGGTCGCGGTATTTTTGAGCGATGGCGAGGAGTTGCGCCTGCGAGTCGTAGCGATTCTTGCATTGCCAATAGCCGTAAGCCCATTTGCCGAAGAGGGGCGCGGCGCCAGTGAGCTCGCGATAGTCGGCGATGAGATGATCGAAGTCGGGGCCGTAGAAGAAGTAATAGTCCATTGAATCGGAAACTTCCGAGCTCATGTAAAAGGCGTGGACGAAACGGTTATTGAAGCGGCTGCGCGAGCCGTTGTTCCAGAAGATGCCGTAGCCGTTGCTGGAGAGGAGAAGAGGGATGGAGATATTCGTGTTGTCCTGCGAGAGATCTATGGCTTCGCCGCGATAGTTCCAGACGCCGGCTTGATGCTGGCCAAGGCCGTAGAAGGCTTCTTGCGTATCCCACATGTTGACGAAGCGCTCGGAGTGGTAGGTCTTTTCGCCATTGACTGCGACCGGCGTAAGGGTGCGCGTGTTCTCCTGGGCGAGCTTGTGACCGGCGGAATCGTAAAAGATGACCGAGCTATCGGCGCGTGTGACTTCGATCTTGAGCAGCGGCGTGGTGAGAGTGATGATCTTGGGGTCGTCCGAGTGAAGAGAGAAGTCCGACTTTGGCCAGGACTTCTTGACGACCATTAGGTCAGGATGCTGCGGGACGTCGCGCTCGATGGAGTAGACGATGTGGACGATGGAGTCCGAGCAGACCCGGAGTCGGAGGAAGCCGGTTTTGAGGACCAGGATGACGCCATCGGGTTGGGGTTCGACAGTGTCAACGGGGTTGACAGGCACCCATTGAGCCATCAGGGAGGGAACAGCGAGGAAAAAGACCAGGGCGATCAGGAGCGATAGATACTTCTTGGAAAGGGCTTGCATCAAAATTATGGAACTCCGTGAACGATAACGTTAATTTATAGCGAACGCGCAAGGACACACTGGCACCGCGACTGTGGAGTTGTCAATGGACTTTCATAAGGAGGGCTTGAGGCCGGGCGAGGGCCGTAGGCAGCGGCAAGTCTAAGAAAAATAAGGAGAAAATTCGCGATTGAGGGCCCTTTTGTGATACAAGGCGGTGGACGGGGCCGAAGCGTCTTGGGGTCTTGAGCGTGGAGGAGGATTGGGATGGTGCTCTGTGGGAGAATCTGCATGCTGGCATTCTTGATGGCGTTGGGTCCGGAGATTGCATCGGCGTCGCCAAGTAAGGAGCCGCAAACGGCGGCTAAAGAGAGAGCGCACGTCGTAAAAGCGGCGTTTGGCAAGTTGCCGGACGGTACGGAGATTGAGTCTTATACCATCTACAATTCGCGCGGAGCTTCGGCGAAAATGATTACCTATGGCGCGACGCTGACGGAGCTGCACGTTCCGGACAGACATGGAAAAATGGGCGATGTGGTGCTGGGATTTGACAATCTCGAGGGATACCTCGGCCAGCATCCCTATTTTGGGGGGACGATCGGGCGCTACGGAAACCGCATTGCTAAGGGGAAGTTCACACTGGACGGCAAAGAGTATCAACTGGCGCTCAACAATGGGCCGAACAGCCTGCACGGTGGCCAAATTGGGTTTAATCGGCGGGTGTGGAAAGGGAAGGCGCTGGAGGAAAAGGACGGAGCGGCGGTGCGGTTTACGTATCTGAGCAAGGATGGCGAAGAAAACTTTCCCGGAAACCTTACCGTAAGAGTGACTTACACGCTGACGAACACGAATGAGCTGAAGCTGCAATATTCCGCCGAGACGGACAAGGACACGATTGTAAATCTGACGAACCACAGCTATTTCAACTTGTCGGGCACAGATACGGGCACCATTCTCAAGTACATCCTTTATATTGACGCGGACAAATACACTCCGGTGGATTCCACGCTCATCCCCACAGGCGAAATCGCGAGCGTTGCGAATACGCCGCTGGATTTCCTGAAGCCCACGGAGATCGGGGCGCGCATCGGGGAACTGAAAGAGATCGGCGGCTACGACCACAATTACGTATTGAATGGAAAGGCTGGAACGCTGCGGCTTGCCGCGCTGGTGACAGATCAAGAGTCGGGAAGGCAGATGGAAGTTTGGACGACGCAGCCGGCCGTGCAGTTCTATTCAGCGATTGGTCTCAATGGGAGCATCAAAGGAAAAGGCGGAGTTGCGTACCAAAAGTACGGCGCGATATGCCTGGAGACGCAGCACTATCCGGATTCGCCGAACCATCCCAATTTTCCGTCGACGGTCTTAAAGCCCGGGGTACATTTTCATTCGGAGACAATTTATAAATTCTCGGCAAAGTGACGTTTGGGCCGAGATTGACTGAGCACCGTCGAAGCAACTGTATCTGTCAGGAGTCGTAAGACGCTCGCAGAGGAGAAGCGAATCGAAACTCTATGACCACCCCTTTTGCGTTTGTCGTACCCACTCGTCTCGTTCATCTTTCCCCCGTTGATTTTGTCATTATTGTTTTTTACTTCGCGCTGGTGCTGGCCATAGGCTTCTACCTGCGCGGCCGTGCGAATACGGGCGAAGATTTCTTCATGGCCGGCCGCGAGATGACGGCATGGGTGGCCGGACTTAGTTTTCTTTCGGCGAATCTCGGCGCGCTGGAGCTAATGGGCTGGGCAGGTTCGGCGTATCAGTACGGCATTCTAGCCACGCATTGGTACTGGATTGGGGCCATTCCGGCGATGCTTTTCCTCGCGCTGGTGATGATGCCGTTTTACTACATTTCCAAAACGCACTCGGTGCCAGGTTATTTGAAATTGCGTTTTGGAGAGCCGGCCCGCGCGGTCTCCGCGGTTTCCTTTGCATTCATGACCGTGCTGATGAGCGGCGTGAACATGTTCGCGATGGCGAAAGTGATGCAAATTGTGCTGGGCTGGGACATCAATTTCAGCATTTGGGTGTCGGCGGGCACGGTGGCCATTTATGTCGCGCTTGGTGGATTAAGGTCGGCTATTTTCAATGAAGTGCTGCAGTTCTTCCTGATTTGGGCGGGCGCGCTGCTGATACCCATTCTCGGACTTTACGAAGCAGGAGGCTGGAGCAACCTGAAGTTGCAAATCACCCAAAGGGCATCGGCGGAGTATGTCCATCTGTGGTCCGGCGTGGGCCACTTTAGCAGCAATCCGATGGGAATCAATTGGATCGGCATTGTGTTTGGATTGGGTGCGGTCATCTCAATGGGTTACTGGACGACGGATTTTCTGGTGGTGCAGCGAATCCTTGCCGCGAAAGATATTCGCAGCGCGGAGATTGCGCCCATCATCGGAGCGGGATTCAAGATGTTTGTTCCGCTCATCGTGATTTTGCCCGGACTTCTTGGCTTGGCCGTTCTGCCCATGAAACTCGTACCGGAATCGGTGGCCGCCGTGACTGGCGGGCACAGCTACAACGACGTTCTTCCGCTAATGCTCGCACGCTATTGCGGCCCCGGCCTGCTCGGGCTGGGTATTACCGCGTTGATCGCTGGTTTCATGTCGGGTATGGCCGGCAATGTGAGCGCCTTCACCACAGTCTGGACTTATGACATTTACCGCCCGCTGATGAACAGCAAGGCCAGCGACAGCCACTATGTGAGTATGGGCCGCTGGACTACCGTGATCGGCGTCCTGATCAGCATCGGCACCGCCTACTTCGTGATGCAATTTGCAAGCATCATGGACTATGTACAGAATCTGTTCAGTTTTTTCATTGCTCCCTTATTCGGCACTGTTCTTCTCGGAATGCTCTGGAAGCGGGCGACAAGCTGGGGCGGTTTCTGGGGGTTGCTCTGCGGCATCGTATCTTCCGTCAGCATGTGGGCGTGGGTTAAGGTCGATCCCTCGGCGCTGCGGTATGTGGCGCTCTCGCCGGACGCCAAGACCCTGGCGCAGGATATGTTTCAAGCCCTGTGGTCGTTTATCGTGTGCGTGATTGTGACCGTCGTAGTGAGTATGGCGACGAAACCCAAAGCAGACGCTGAGCTGACGGGCCTGGTTTACGGATTGACCGAGATTCCGGCCGTCGGAAATGTTTCCTGGTATCAGAAGCCGCTTTTCTGGGCAGGCGCGGTGGCAGTCGTGTTTGTAATTCTGAATATCATCTTTTGGTAGCTCTGGGAGCCGGAGGTTCGAGGCATGATTTCCATTTGGTTCTTTATTGGGCTTTCGTTGCTCGTGAATGGAGTGCTGATCCTGAGCGCCGGCATTTACGAGATCTGGCATCCTCCGGCGCACGAAGTCGTGCTGTATAGTTTGCACGCGAGCGTGTGGTGGGGAGCGCTGATGACGGTGTTAGGAGCGTGGTACTGCTACCACTTCAAGCCGGGGCGGAAGAAAGCTTGATGATGGAGAAGAATTGCCGCATCGGTTTCGCTTGAGGTTGCTCGGATTCGCTGCTTAGTGGGCAGAAGAGATTTGATTTTCAGCGAAGATGGAATGCAAGGCCGGATAAATCCGGCGATAAATTTGATAGCCGCGCTGCATCGCGGCGCTGGATTCGTGGACCGGGCTCACGCGCTTCGCAACACGCACGGCCGCATCGCACGCTTCATCCACACTCTTCCAGCAACCTGAACCTACGCCTGCAAGGATGGCCGCGCCGTAAGCCGCGCCTTCTTCCGCTTTCAAAATTTCGACTTCGTGTGCGTAAACGTCCGCCTGGATTTGCTGCCAGAGCGGCGAGCGAGCGCCGCCGCCGCCGAGGCGGATGCGTTCGATGGGAACGTGGATTTCGTTGAAAATGCTGAACGTGTCTTTCAGGCTGTAGGCGACACCTTCGAGAACTGCGCGGATGAGATGAGCGCGGATGTGCGAGGCGGAGAGGCCGACGAAGGCCGCGCGGGCGAAGGGATCGAGATGCGGCGTGCGCTCACCCATTAAGTAGGGCGCCCAGAAAACGCCTTCGGAGCCGGCTTGAACGGTGGAGGCTTCAGCGGAGAGGCGTTCGTAGGGATCGCAGCCGTCGTCGGGTCCGGCTCCAAAACGATCGCGGAACCAGCGAAGAGAGAGACCGGCGGCTTGCGTCACGCCCATGACGTGCCAGCGGCCGGGGATGGCGTGACAGAACGTGTGCAGGCGGCCTTGGGGATCTAGCGAAGGACGATCCGTGGCGGCGAAAACTACTCCGGAAGTTCCGATAGTCGCGCTTACGACGCCGGCCCGCGTGACACCCATGCCGACAGCACCGGCAGCTTGGTCGCCCGCGCCGGCGACTACGGGCGTTCCTGCGCGGAGACCGGTTGCGTTGGCTCCGGCTTCGGAGAGGTTGCCGCAAAATTCCTGGGATTCGTAAAGTTTCGGAAGCAGCTTTATGTCGATGCCGGTTTTGCTGAGAACCTCGCTTGACCAAGTTCGGTGCGCCACGTCGAGCAGGAGCGTGCCGGAAGCATCCGCGACGTCGATGGCGGATTCTCCGGTAAGGCGCAGGCGGACGTAGTCCTTGGGGAGCATAATTTTGCGGACGCGCTGCCAGTATTGCGGCTCGTTCTCGCGGACCCAAAGAAGTTTGGTGAGGGTGAAATTTGTCAGGGGCGGATTGCAGGTCAACTGGATGAGGCGATCGAGACCGATGGTGCGTTCGAGCTCCTTGGATTGGGCTTCGGTGCGCTGGTCGCACCAGATGAGAGCGGGGCGAATGACTTCGTCGTTTTCGTCGAGAAGGACGGCGCCGTGCATTTGGCCGGAAAAGCCGACGGCGGCGATGGATTCGGCTTTGAGGCCGGAGGCCTGGAGCGCTTTGCGAACGGCGAGGGCGGCGGCGCGCCACCAGTCGCGCGGGTCTTGCTCCGCCCAGCCGGGCTGCGGGCTGGCAAAGTTGGCGTGCTCTTCCGTGCCTGAGGCCAGGACTGTGCCGTGTTCGTCGAGGATGACGGCGCGGGTTCCGCTGGTTCCAACGTCGATGCCGAGGATTGGAATACGACCTCCTTCTTAACCGAGACTTGCACGAGATGAAATTTTCGGCACTCTACTGTGAGTAAACAATTATTTTCAGGAACCGGGCGAAAAAAAGTGCGCTAATGGGTTGTGTGAAAGTGCACGGCGGACATTTAAGACCAGCGGCATAGGCTTGTCAACGCGGAGGGATGATACGCGAGGCCGATGATTGACAAGCCGCAGCACCGAACACACAATGCCTGCGCCGAAATTTTCTTAGAGTTGTTGGGGCGAGAGTAAAGCAGGAGGCGACACGATGAGCGACTCGGATAGAACAATCGATCGCAGAAGGTTCTTGAGCAAGTCAGCTGCCTTGATCGCGGGAGGCGCAGCGCTGCCGAGTAGCGCGCTGTCCTACGAAAGGATTGTGGGCGCGAACGACCGCATTTCGCTGGCGCACATCGGAACGGGAGACCGCGGGGCGGATTTGGCTTGGATTGCAGCGCAATTGAAGACCAGCCAGAATGCTGAAATTAGCGTGGTCTGCGATTTGTGGAAACGGAACCGCGAGAAAGGGGCGGCGGCGAATGCGAAATATTATGGACGGGCGCCGCGGACTTTCGAGTATCTGGAAGACGTGCTCGCACTGAAGGACGTCGATGGAGTGATCATTTCGACGCCGGAACACGCACACTCGCCAATCCTGAAGATGGCTGTCGAGGCAGGCAAGGACGCTTACGTGGAAAAGCCGATGGGCAACGTCCTGACGGAAGCAAAAGCGGCGCGCGACACGGTTTTGAAGAGCGACCGTATCGTGCAGGTCGGCACACAACATCGCAGCGAGCCGTATCCCAGAGCTGCGCACGATTTGGTGCAGACCGGGGTGCTTGGGGAAGTGAGTAAAGTCGAGATTGTTTGGAACTATCACGGAGCGAGATGGCGCGGACGCGAAGAAACGAAGCTGATCCGCGTGGAGGATACGGATTGGCGCAAGTGGCTGCTGACGAAGCCATACCGGCCGTTTGATCCGAACGTGTATTGCGAGTTTCGTTTGTATAAAGAATTTTCCAGCGGGATTCCGGATCAATGGATGAGCCACGCGATTGATCTCGTGCATTGGTTTATGAAGGACAGCTTTCCCCGCTCGGCCGTGGCGCATGGCGGGATTTTTGCGTGGCGCGATGGACGCGAAAACGCGGATACGTTCGAGACCCTGCTCGAATATCCGAAGGGCTTTCTTGTGAGCTACTCGACAAGTTTTGGGAATGACGCGCCTAGCTCGACGCGTTACATGGGGAAAAAAGCCACGTTGACCAATATTGGCGGCGAAGGCAGCCCGCGCTACCAACTTGTCGAAGAGAAGGGAACTCACGAGGACGATGCGGACATCGACAAGAAGCGCGCGTCGAGATACGTGCTGCTTCCTGGCGAAACGGAACTTCCACCGCTGGGAATCGACGACAGAACGCTTGAGCACATGACGAACTGGTTCGAGTGCATGAGGTCGCGGCAGCAGCCGCATTGCACGGTGCAGGATGGGTTGGCGCACTCGGTTGCGAATATGATGGCAACGGAGGCCTATTGGTCGGGGAAGAAGCAATATTGGGATGCAACTAGCGAGACATTTAGCGATCGAGCGCCCGGAAGTTAATCGGAGCGCTGCTGGCTTCGGCGGGATCAAACGGGACTAAGAAAGATACTTGATGGTTTGTTCGATCAATTTCGAAGTGGGACCGTAGGGATCGCCTGGTGCGTCAAACTCCATCGAACAATAGCCGCGATAACCGCTGGACTTCAGAATATCGAAGGATTTCTTGAGATCAACGCTGAATTGCTTGTCGTCATCATTGGTCTCGCCGTCTTTCACGTGGCAGATATTGTAGGCATGCTGAAACATAGCTTGCAGAGCGCGGTAATTAAAATCGGCATCGCCGGTCAGCATGGAATTTGCGAAATCGGGTAATGCATGAAGATAGGGATTGTTGACGGATTCAATGACTTTGACGATGAAGAAAGCGTCCTCGCTTACCAAATCGTCGTTTTCAAGAGTGACGACGACGTTCTTACCGGCAGCGTATTCGGCGACCATGCGCAGACTCTCCGCAGTGCGCTCGACATTTGGGGAAGAGTTTTTTGCAGCCGCAATGTGCGTGCGTATGCCGGGGGAGCCGATGAGCACAGCGACATCCACCCACTTTTTTGCGTAAGCGACAGCCAGATCGCGGGCGGAAGCGTCCGCATCGTAGAAACTATTGATCGCGCTGACGGGAATATTTACGGGGCGCACTCTTGCCTTCTGCATGACGCGCCGGAAATCGTAGAGGTAGTCCGGCTGCAGCGAGGTGAAATGTCCGCTGAGCGGCTCGATGTTATGAATGTTGAATGTCGCGACCACATGAGCCGGGAAATCGAGAAGGTTCATTCCAGGAAGGTCGTCGTCGCGATCGCGATTGTTTGGGCTCACGATGTACGCACGGAACGGATACGAGGCAATGGAGATGCGGTCCCGCGGGTTGGTGGGAAACGAAATGTGGGGCTCAGAATCTGGATCTGCCAGGGCGCGCGGCACGTTAGCCGCGAGAACGCCCCCGGCGGTCATAACTGACAACTTTTCCACGAACGCGCGCCGAGTTAGAGAGTCCATTCGCTGCATTCATCACCAATGAAAAGATTTGCGCGGAACAGCATACCACTTCGACGAAGACTCTTGACGCTTCGCTGAATTTAAGGAGGCGGAGATTCCGCGCCGGACGAATACGTGGTCGGAAAAATAATGGGAGAAGCTATCAACCGCACCGTGTCGACGAAAATGCGCTAGCATCGGCCTAACGTTACGGGCGCGGGTGTGATCGATGAACAGGTCCCCGCCGATCAACAAAACGCCGCTCGCCTAAGCGACGGCCAACTCCATGCGCTGGTTGACATTGCGAAGCGGGGGAACGTCACTACGGCTGCCCGCTAAACATCGAGTGAGCCATTGCGCGGAAGTTTCCTCTTGGCGAAAACATGTTTGCGCTACAAAGCCGGCCGGAAACCGTGTGTTCCGCGAAGGACGCGGCGCTGGTTGCCACTCCCAAAAGCAAACCCTTCGATCATGTGTTCTCCCTCCTCGGCGGAGGAACCGCCAAAAAAATGAAGTTCACCAACGAGGATGTGCCGGAGATTCTGCAACTGCGGCGGCGCCGCTGACATCCGCGTCGGTTGCGGCCTCCGCAAAAAGTGCTGATGCAGCGAAAGCTGGATGGATAGTGGTCCGCGCAACACGCGAACAACATGCCTCTCGGGCACCAATGCCAGCGCTTCCTTGAGATATTCTGCCGCTCCGCCAAACGGCGTGACCGCTCGCTGCGTCTCGCGCAGTTCCACTTTCTTTTCGTCCCAAAGAGCTGTAATTTGCAGACGCACAGTTTTGTCCTCCTCGGTGTTTCTTCTATCCAACTGAAACTTAGCCGAGTTGCGGCAAAACAAGGCTCTCTAATTTTGGAATTCGAGCTTAACTGAGGATGTTAACAGAGCCAGATAAGTTCTAGGGAGATGCGCCCAATGCGGCCAAAGCTTGGCGAATTTCATTTACTCGCGAAGAATTGGGATCCATCTTAAGAGCACGCTGAAAACATGCGCGAGCAAGGTCGACTTTATTAGCTTTCGCGTATGCAAGGCCAAGATGATATTGATAGGTCGCATTCTGAGGGGTTTTTTTGGTCGCTTCCTGAAACAGCTCGATAGCTAAATCGTAGGTTCCCAACTTGAAGTGGGCCCAGCCGAGCGTATCAGCCGCGTTCGCCGAATCTGGCATTCGGGCCCGGGCGGTTTGGGCCAGCGAAAGCGCGTATCCTAAGTCTCCGCCGTGCTCGAGAAGCAGGTAACTGAAATTGTTGGCGGCGGCCGGTTGGTTGGGCTGAATTTGAAGAGCTTTCTTATAAAGATCCTCTGCTTTCTGCCAATTCGCGCGGCGCTCTTCGTATGCGCCGAGGTCTATATAGGGCCGGACATCCTGCGGATTATCGTGAATGGCTCGCTCCAGGACAGAAATCGCGTCATCAGGGCGACCGGCTGCCTCTTGGAGCTGGGCCAGAAGAAAGGAAGCTTGTACGTTGGACTTGTCGAGTTCGATGGCCTTCTCCAGCGCTTGCTGCGCTTCCACGGTTTTGTGGTTGGCGATGAGCGTCTCCCCGAGCAGGAATTGCAAGTCACTGCTTATGGGAACCTTCGTCAGTTGCGCCTCCAATCGGTGGAGGGCCTTCTCGGGCTGCTTTTGGGAAAGGAATAGCATGACGATGCCCTGTATCGCGTCTCGCGTCCCGGGATTGAGCGTAAGGGCCCGTTCGTATAAATTCTCGGCCTCCCCGAGACGTTTCTGCGACAGGCGCAGACCGCCCAGCCTGCTGTACGCATCGGCATTTCGAGGATCGAGTTCATTCGCCTTGCGGAGATCCTGCTCCGCACCGGCGGGGTCCCCAGCCTGCATGCGAGCTATGCCACGCAGGAGATAGGCTTGCGGAGCGGTTGGTGCGTACTTGATCCACTCGGAGACGCTATCCTTCAAAAGATTCAGATCTCCTTTTTGACTGGCAAGTTTTGACAGATCCTCTTGCGCTTCGATCATGGAAGGTTTGCGTCTAACCGTTTCGCGCCACTCTGTCTCTGCTCCAGCCAAATTTCCGGTCTTGTAATAGGCGACGCCCAGATTAAAGTGTGCAACCGGGTCTTCGGGGTTGGCATGTACTGCCGCTTCAAGGATAGGAATAGCTTCCCCGGGTTTCTCCAACATAATGAGAGCTTGGCCTTTGGATAAAAGACCTTCGGGGTCTGCGGGGTTTTGCTTCAGGATTTCTTCGCTCAGCGTCCTGGCCTGGTCAAACTGCTTGTTTCGGAGCAGGGCCTGAACATAGCGTTTCTTTACGGCGAGATCCTTGGGATGCTGGTTGTAAAGCGCAGCGAATTCCGTGGATGCTTTCTGCGACTCACCATCGTTCAGGTAGTAGTCGCCGAGGAGAAAAGCTGCTGCAGGATCATTCGGCAGGGCCCTCTGGGCGTCTTGTAGAGTACGTTCCGCCAAGTCCTTCTTTCCCCAGGCGAAATAAAGCGAGGCGAGAGAAGTCCGCGAGATCAGACTGTTGGGTTCTGATTCAATCGCAGCGCGGTATTGGGCTTCGCTCGCTTGCCACTGCTGCCGTCTCTGATAGAAAGCAGCGAGACTCAAGCGAGCAGACAAGAACTTTGGATCCAGGGAGATAGCCTTTTGCAAATTCTGCTCAGCTGCTGGAAGCTTTCCCGCCTTTTCCTGCAGAAGGCCCAGAGCTATATAAGGCACCGCTTTACCCTGCGCATCGGCATTTTGGGGAGCGAGTTCAATCGCCTTGCGGAGGTCCTGCTCCGCACTGGCGGCTTGCCCCGTCTGCATGCTTGCTATACCACGCAGGAGATAGGCCTGCGGAGCGGTTGGTGCGTACTTGATCCACTCGGAGGCGCTATCCTTCAAAAGATTCAGATCTCCTTTTTGACTGGCAAGTTTTGACAGATCCTCTTGCGCTTCGATCATGGAAGGTTTGCGTCTAACCGTTTCGCGCCACTCTGTCTCTGCTCCAGCCAAATTTCCGGTCTTGTAATAGGCGACGCCCAGATTAAAGTGTGCAACCGGGTCTTCGGGGTTGGCATGTACTGCCGCTTCAAGGATAGGAATAGCTTCCCCGGGTTTCTCCAACATAATGAGAGCTTGGCCTTTGGATAAAAGACCTTCGGGGTCTGCGGGGTTTTGCTTCAGGATTTCTTCGCTCAGCGTCCTGGCCTGGTCAAACTGCTTGTTTCGGAGCAGGGCCTGAACATAGCGTTTCTTTACGGCGAGATCCTTGGGATGCTGGTTGTAAAGCGCAGCGAATTCCGTGGATGCTTTCTGCGACTCACCATCGTTCAGGTAGTAGTCGCCGAGGAGAAAAGCTGCTGCAGGATCATTCGGCAGGGCCCTCTGGGCGTCTTGTAGAGTACGTTCCGCCAAGTCCTTCTTTCCCCAGGCGAAATAAAGCGAGGCGAGAGAAGTCCGCGAGATCAGACTGTTGGGTTCTGATTCAATCGCAGCGCGGTATTGGGCTTCGCTCGCTTGCCACTGCTGCCGTCTCTGATAGAAAGCAGCGAGACTCAAGCGAGCAGACAAGAACTTTGGATCCAGGGAGATAGCCTTTTGCAAATTCTGCTCAGCTGCTGGAAGCTTTCCCGCCTTTTCCTGCAGAAGGCCCAAAGCTACATAGGGCCCCTCTTTAGCTTCCGCTATCCTGACGGCCTGTTGTGCGTCTTCGATTGCCGCATCCAGGTGACCAAGTCCACCGTCGCTGGCTGCCAACATTAGTTGCGCATCGACGTTATCGGGATTGTCCCGCAGGATAATCGCCGCACGATCTCGGGCGGCTTGAAACTCCTTCGCTACAAAGAGAAAGTTAGCCAGGTCGAGTTGCGCTTGCAAATTCTTGGGCTCCAACAGGACCCTAGTCGAGAGCTCGCTATACGCAAGCGGCCAGAGTTTCTGCTGAAGATAGGCCTTAGCGAGCTGGGAGTGAGCAGGCGCAAACTTGGGGTCTATTTTAATCGCGTTTTGGAATTGAATCGCGGCTTCTGGATACTTGCCTTGTTGTAAATAATGATTGCCACTCTCAAAATACTTTTGCTTCCGGGCGTTAGGGTCCCTGGAACAGCCCTCGCTGATAAAAAGAACGAAAACGAAAAGCAACAACGCAGGTTTGTTGAAGGCGGCTGCCATGCTTCTCCTAATTCTAGCCCCTAAGCTATCGACTTCTTCACAAAGTTAACTTTTCGTGCGAAGTGACACGCGTTTTTAGACTCTGAGCCGCTGCGAGTGAGAATGAACCCAGTCCCGCCCCGCGAGTTCTCCTGCCTATGGCGATTGTTGGGGCCATATTCGATTGCAGATATGTCCGTGCGCGAGGCTAGACTATACTCTGGAGCTATCCTAATCTTTATGTTTCGGGTGTGCGATGTTGCAGGTGGCTTCAATGTTGAGTGCGAAGGGAAAGTTTCTGACTCCGTCCCTCGCTCTGTGCCCGCTAGCCTTGCTGCCCTTGTTCTCCGTATACATTAAATAGAACTCAACCCTGATGCGACAAGGCTGATCGTTATCTCTATCTCAATGCTCTTGCGGCCCGTGTAATTCCTGGGTGGTAGAAAGATGTCACTCTTCTTCGTGAAGAATGACATCTCTCCCGTCCATCAGTTTAGCAGCTTAGTGAACTTACCCGCGGCTTGCGGAACGCCAGAAAGACCATTCCGAGTAGTCCGGATGAGAGCAACGCAAACGTGCCGGGTTCTGGAGTGGCGAGGGGGGTCCCGCCCGGGCCGATGACCACGCCACCAGATGAAACCGAAAGGCTGCCGTTGCAACCGGTCGAGATGGTGTTGGTGTCCATGGTCACTGCACCCGTATCCGCCAATGCGCGACCGCAACCAATTATTGCGCCGGTAGTCAGTCCGACGCTGATCTCTGCGAGAATATTTCCTTGGAATGTGCTGTTTGTGCCGAGCGTCGCAGAACTGCCAACATTCCAATACACTCCGGGATTGAAGCCTACCGAGGGTGCATTGATGAATTGAACTACCGAGTTAGACCCCGTGACCAGCGTGCTGGACGCCTGAAAAACCCAGAACGGATTAGTCTGGCCTTGGGCGTCGAGCGTAAGCACTCCCCCAGTGGATAAATTAAAGCCGCCGTTACCGGGTGCAGCGGAAAGAGCATAGACGCCCTGAGTGAGAGTCAGCCCATTTAGGACACCACCCAAAATTGGGGAACCGCTGGTCGCCAAGCCTCCTAAGAGACCCATCGCAGTGTCGAGTTGAGTTTGAGCTGTATTCGCAATCCCGTTCACGATGCTTGTTCCAGGCGAAGGACCGGCAAATGTGAATCCAATAGAGCCTGGGACTATCGCACTACCTGGGTCAACACCGACGTTCCCACTGACAAGTGTGGTCGAGCCGGTATTGGTCACCGTCGAAGCACCCAGAACTGCAAAACTAGCCAATTGAGTTGGAAGGACGCCGTCGGCCTGGGCGCTGACTGCCAACAACGGTAGAACGAAGACTAGAACCAACACGAAAAAGATGCGCAATCTCATATTTCCCCCTTATTCGAACAGGGCCCCCACTTTGCCCTTGAGAGCACACCGGAGATCTATTACTTCTAGCCCGGTCTGCAGCGGGAAACCCCGTTAGAAGCTCTGGAACGGGAAGGGACGTTACCCGGACCATCCTCTTCAGAGATTCAGCCACAGGAGATGCAGCAGGTTTCTGGCCAAATTTTCAGGTTCGCCCGATCTCGGTAAGCCTTTGATTACAGGCTGCTAATAAGATAGGCGAGATCGCGCCAATCGGCCTCATCCCAATTCCTTGCGCATTTGCGTCCAAGAATTCCCCTTTATCTGCATTTCTGCAGACTGGGAATTCAAGCAGAGGTACTAGCCATGAGAAATTCGAGGTGCTCCTCGTGATCACGTTCCTCTTGTCGCTTTGCGCTTTGCAGACCGGTTGTTACTCGAGTCGCTTGACGCACTTCAGGCACATGAACCGGAACGTTTTTCCGTTATTGCCGATTTGCTTATTTGTAAATTCCGGCAGATTAAAGAGATATGGCGGAAGCGGGCCGGAGTCGAACCAAGCATTCGCCCCGCGAAGGACCGAATCGGCGAAGAACGCTTGAGTTGCCGCCTAAAAATGTCTTCGGGGAAAAGCGAACCGTAACATACACGGACCAGAGCGCAGGGTTTTCTGCAAGGAGCGACGAGGAAGCCGAAAAAAACAGTCTAAAGGCGAGTGAGAATAGTTGGCAAGACGGGGACGGTTCGACAACGCGCCAATAAAGCGCCATCAGAGAACCAGTGACGCGCCCGGCCAGACTCGAACTGGCGACCCTCTGCTTGGAAGTCGCTTGAGCACTTTTATCAAGACTTGCCGGAGTGAGCGCGAAGCTGGGGGAAATCAGCAAGTTGTGACAACTTCTGATCAACTACTTGCTCCTTCTTCATCACCTTTAAGTAGGCTTTTTGCTGCCATTTGTCACAATTAGTATTACGTTTTTATGACGGCAGATCATGCTTGCGTCCCGCTGAAAGCGGAATAGCAAACCGAACAGCCGTAGGCTTCGCCCAGGAGGCTAACCAAGACCTTGCCCAACCTTTCTCTTCGTACTCAGTTCTTGCCGGTGATCGTAAAGTTCGCTGTCCGCCAAGGTGTGCTTCGCCCTCCTGAGTCCGATGCTTGAACTTCCAGCCGGTAGCTGCCTTTTGGCAGCGCTGCGATAGGAACTTCACGAGCTACAGGGATGGTCGTGCTGCCCGGCTGAGCGTAGGGGGCTGCGTCCACAGCGGGAAAGTCCTTCACCGTCTCACCTGTCTTTGCGTCAAGGATCCTCAAGTGCGCCTGAATGGCTGGAGCGGGCTCGACACCAATCTGCGGAGCATAGATCTCAAAGTAGGGAATCAAGGGTTCGCCGGTTTTGAAGTCAGTGTCGCCTGCTGGAGTAACTTGGATGCCCTTGCTGACCATGGGGACATACTGAGGAGCAAAATCCGCAGTCGCAGACTCCACTGCGGCGACGTGCGCATCTCGGAACCGCTTGCACAGCATGACGGAGCTTAACCCAAGGTCTCTCCCATCGTATTTGTCAATGGTTAGATGCGTCTCAGCGCGACCGAATTTCTGCCCGTCGCTGAGCGCCATGCGCAGGTCGTACTCACCTGGAGGTAATTCAAGCTGCGTCTCATAGCGAGTTGGGAGAACCGCGCTTTCGACCGTATTAAGGAGCATCGAAATTGGGTTGAAGGGCAGGCCGACTTCGCTGCCAAGATGGAGAGCCTGATCGAGATTTGCTCCCTTCTGCCCAAATACAAACCCCGGCGTGAGATATGGCGCGCAACAAGCAAGATCGCTGAAGCGTGCCACAAGCGCGCCACCCCACCCGTAAACCATCCCCAGGGTGCCGATCGTACCATGTAAGGTCCAATCTATTCCCCATTCGCGATGCAGCGACTCGCCGGCGAAGTCCAGGGCGATGCGGACACGCCCCTTGTGGGTGGCCGTGCTAAAGATACCTGTTTGGAGGGAGACGGCAATGTCTTGCCGCACTTGCCGGGAGGCCAGATCGAGTTCTAGCTGTTTCCCAAGCTCGGTACCGCTCAAAGTGTTGGAAGGCGACTCACCGACACAATACTCGCTGCGAGATTTAACAATCGAATCGCGCCGGTCTACGCTCACTTTAATCTTGCGGCAGCTGCCCGCATCGATTTTATCCGGCGTGAATGAGAGGTCATAGCGGTCCGCTGCCTTCAGTGCCCAGTCGTCGTCCGACTCGCGATAGTAGTCGGCCCCGCTCCACTTTGCAGCGGGAGCTTCGGATAATTCGATGTGAATTCCCCGGTTATCGCGGATGCGGATACCCTCGTTTCCCGTCGTAACCCCTCGTATTTTTTGCTCCACACCGTCGACGAAAAGATGAAAATCCTTAGCAGTCAAACCACGGACGTAAAGCCCGTCGCAATCTGGTGGTAAGTAGGGCTCCGTTCCGGGTAGTGTGGCCAAGGTTTCCGCGTCAGCCTGCACGCACCGCCTCCCTTCCTTGGTCGGTCCGTTCTTCCAAACCTTCTTATCGAGGACCTGCACCCGAACCATAACTAGGCCCGACTCGACACGAATCGTGGGCAAGGGAGCGTTCGACTGCGCAGGAATCCGGGCGGAACTCTCAGTTTGCGCGGAAGTGGCAGCAGCAAAGACACAGAGTAACCAGGCCACCGTTATCGCCGGAGACGGCCTGCAAGTCACTACTCCCTCCTTGAGCAATCCAGAGTGGACGTAAACGCTGACCTTCTCCGCGTTCCATGGGCGCAGCCGCTTTAGGATCTAGCCCTCAACCGCACACTCCGCTCAGGCTGGGAGGAAACGCCAGCCACGGAGGTGGTTGTTGGCCGGGATGAGATTTGATCCAGGCTAGAAGCTGTGCCTTCCAGACACCCATCGCTAGACCAGCGTTCATGCTGCAAGGCGGTGCAGGTGGTGCCGCCACCCCACCCGTGGACCTCCATGACTTTAACTCGTCCAACGCACTCAGGTCAGCTAAGACGTTTCGCCCAGAACGGCCACCAGTGGATAATAACCATGACATCAGGTCGTTCAGAAGTGTGGTATTCCAGTCTGCGATCATTCGATTGACTATGTCCTTAAAACCGATGCCCATTTCTTGGCTGCCCAACATTCCCAGGTCTCCCTGGTTCGCATTGTAGTTCAAAAGGCCGGTCGGTATCGGCACATATTCCGTAATACCTTGATTATTAAAAAACGTATCGACGGACTGCCAGGTCTGGTTCTGCAAGTATTGCGCTGTGGGTGGAGGGCCGTTGTAACTGGCGTCGTAGTAGTTGGGTATGCCGGTCGCAATGCAGTCGGGGGTTGGTAAATTGTTGGTGCTCCCGCCTCCGGTGGTGTAGGGGCTATTGCCACTGCAAAAGTCCATGCCGAGAGGATCAACAAGGGCCAGAGGATTATTGAGGACGTAAGCATAGCGATTCCACGATTGGGGGTTGGAAGGGTCGACGGCGGCTAGGCCGGCGGGGTCGGGTCGGGTCCAGCGGGTTTGGTTCGGGTCCTGTTCGCGGAAGAGGAAGTCGTAGAGGCCAGCGGTGGTGTCCTGATTCTGGCCCGTGAAAGAGGGGTCGATGGCGCCGGAACTGGCGTAGGGTTCGCCGAAGGGAGAATACGCGGTGTCGGAATAGAGCGTTTGTGTTGGTGTGGAAGCGAAGCGCGAGCTGCCTAACTGATCGGTGTGGCGGTAGTAGGCGAGGCCGCTCGAGGTGAACACAGCAGTGGCGCCGCCGGGGAGAGGCACGAAAGCCTTGGTTAGGGTTGTACCGCTCATGAGGGCCAATTTTACACCCGCCGGACTGTAGACGACTTGCGAAGTTGTTCTGCTGACGCTCTGCTCGACTGCGCGATAGTAGGCGTCATAGGTCAGAGACACAGAACCAATGGTGAGGGGATTGCCGTCAGCGTCCCAGGTGAAGGTGCGGAAAGTGTCGTTGAGGGAGTTGCCGTTGGCGTCGTAAGTTGCGGAGACGCCGCCGACGGATGCGACGCGGTTGGTAGTTGGGGAAGATGCGTATGTGGGTGCAAACGAACTGCCGTCAGTGCCGGAGATTCCGCTCTTCTGGATATTGCCAAATGGGTCATAGGAAAAGTTCTGTCCCCATATCGTGCCGCAACTGACCTGGCTGATGCGGGCCAGATCGTCGGCGGCAAAGGAACAGTTTTGCGTATTGGCAGTGCTGAACGGATCAGTGATGTTGAGGCTTCCGAGGCTACTGTTGGAGTTCCAGCCGAGAGTCCCCGTGACGGTTTGGGTGCCCACATTGAATTGGTATTTGTTCATGCGCATGGTGTTGGGGTCGTAGGTGAAAACATCGGAATCGCCGGAGCCGAAAGCGACGGTGAGCTGATTGGGGGAAGCGTACATATTGTAAGTGGTGGAAGTGACGGGATTTTGGCCGGAACTAGCGGAAGCGGTGCTGGTGCGCCCTTCGCCGTCGACACCATAAGTGAGGGTGGGAAGGCCGATGTTGCCGCTGAGAACATTGGGCGCGCGGTTTGGCCAGTAGGTTTGATTCACATGATAGTAAGTGCCCGAATGGCGGGTTGATTCGTAGGAATCAGAGGTCTCCCCGCGCGCAGTGTAGCTAAACCATTCGTCGGTGAGAATCGTGGACTGCGTAATGGGCGATGCGCAGGTGTCAGTTTCCGCCTCCGCCATCCGGCCCAAAGTGTTGCTGACACTGACGCCAGAGGGTTTCGAGCCAAGCACGCCGCCCGTGTTGTCGTAGCGGAAGCGCAGGCACTCTTGGACGTCTCCGACATCCGTTAGGCGATGCAGCGCGTCATAGTAGCGCATGACGCAGTTGTTGTTGGCGTCCGTTGTTTTCAGGAGATCGCCGTAGGAGGTAGAAGCACCGTTTCCACACATCGTGGAATCGGTATCGTAGACATAGGTTTTCGTGCCGGATTCCGGATTTGTTTCTGAAGTTAATCGGCTCATCGCGTCATAGGCGTATTTAGTTCGAGTCTCTTGACTTCCCGAGGAGGCTTGAGCATTTTGCGTGACGGTCAGCAAGTTTCCGAGGGCGTCGTACCGGGCATGATTGTGTTCGGACGGTGGTGCTGGAGCAGCGAAGAGCGAGGAGCGTGGATGTTGGCAGGGATTCACAGGAAGGGGAGGAAAGAGCTTGGTGAAAGGGGTAGAGTTTCCGCATCGGGAACGGGAGCAGGCGATTCGCTCGTGAGCGATGCGGTGCGGGGTGGGTCGCTTGTGGGCCGGTCGATTACACTTATGGGCTGAGAGCCCGCTGTCGTATCTGGCCGCCCTGCGACCCACCCGGTTGAGCTTCGAGCTCGCATAGGTAGTTGTCGATTCGCCCCGCAAAAACGGAGCGGGATCATCACGGTCTCAGACCCTCCAACAAGATGGCGGGCCAGGACCGCGATCCAGTTCCGGAACCCCGCACCACATCTTTCCCGCCGGTTACCGGCAAGGAGGTCTATGCGCGATGCTACGCTTCGTCGGTTGTGATGTCCACAAGCGAACGGCGGTCTTCACCATCCTACTTTCGGATGGGACGCTGTTCGGAACCTACACCGTTCCCGTAACCCGAGAGGGGCTGGCGGCTTTTGCCGAGCGGCAACTCGCTCGGGAAGATCGCTTGGCGATGGAAGCCACTACGAATACCTGGGCAGTGGCTGGGGTGCTGCGACCGTTTGTAAAAGAGATCGTCATCGGAAATCCCCTAAAGGTCCGGGCCATCGCCGAAGCCAAAATCAAAACGGACAAGGTGGATTCGCGAGTGCTCGCAGAGCTGTTGCGCTGCGATTATCTGCCGATGGTGTGGCAGCCGGACCAAGAGACGCAGCGCTTACGGCGGCTGACCCATCGCCGTGCAGCGCTGGTGAGCGATCGCACGCGGTTGAAGAATCGCTTGCACTCGATCCTGCACCATACGCTGGTTCCGCTGCCGGACTGCGATCTATTCAGCAAGAGAGGGATCGCCTGGCTGAGGCAAGTGCCGCTAGCCCAGGAAGAAGCTCTGGCGCGTGAGAGCGATTTGCGTTTGCTCGAACTGACCGAACTGGAAATCGCGCAACTGGACGACTTGCTGGTGCGCGAAGCTTGGCAGGATGAGAAGGTGCGGCTGGTGATGAGTATCCCGGGGATCGACTACACCGTGGCGCAGACCTGCTTGGCAGCCATCGGAGACATTTCGCGTTTTGCGAATGCCAAGAAGCTGAGCGCGTACCTGGGGTTGAATCCTTCCACGCGCCAGTCGGGAGCGCACTGTTATCACGGGCCCATCACCAAGCAAGGCAACGCCCACGCGCGATGGTTATTGGTGCAGGCGGCTCAGCATCTGGGGCAGTATCGTGGACCACTGGGGCAGACCATGCGGAAAAGCGTGAAGAGGAAAAATCGCAATGTAGCGGTGGTAGCGTGCGCGAGAAAACTGGCCGTGTTGCTTTGGCACGTGCTGAGTTCAGGGGAACCGTTTCGCTACGCGCAACCGAAGACCCTGCAGGCGAAATTCTCGCGGCTGCGTATTCGTGCCACAGGGCAGCGGCGGAGAGGTGGAGTCGCCAAAGGCACTCCGCGGTCGCCGCAGTATGGACATGGAAGGACCAGAGCGCTGCCGTCGCTTCCGCAGGTGCTGGCGGAGAACGGCTTGCCGGAGATCGCTCCGCTTGCCAAGGGAGAAAGAGTCATGCTGGAACGAAAGAGGCTGGACACCTTTTATCGCGAGCTGCAAACAACTTCGCGCATCCAGGCCAACACACCAACCCCTCAAGTCGAAGAAACGGAAGAGGATCTTAAATCTGAGTTGACACAATCATAGGTATGACGCATCTCGTTCTCAGGCTTCAAAATGGAGGAGTCATTCAAGCAACGCAGCACACCGAAACAGATCCGAGCAGCATTATTTACAAAGAGTGTTTTGGAAAATATGAAAAATGGGGCCGTGGCGTAACCGGTTTAGAATCTGGAGCGGCCTATCGGAATCGAACCGACACCTCAACCTTGGCAAGTCTGCAGGGAACGGAGCGTCAACAACTTACGAGGCACTTTCAGGAGCACTAAGTAGGATTTAGAGCGGTCAGAAACGCTTAATGGTCCTACAGTTGGTCCCACGCGGAAGGCGGGTTGGCACCCTTTATTCTTGAACCGCGAGCGGGTTCAGGATTCCTACTCAGGTCTTGTAGCGTTGGTCCGCGAGCCCGTGATTGTTTCCGAGCAGGGGACTGCGGAGCTTAGGTAGCCCGCCTCTCTTGGGCGCACGCAAGTCGACTCCAACAACTCCTTCCATCACTTCTAACTTTTAAAGTTTCCAACAAATCGGGGAATCTGCTTTTCGCTCAAAAGTAACCCGAATGGAATGAAAACGTTGGATTCTTGCACAGTCGATGCTTAGGTTTAGCGCCCTCGCGAATGATCTCTCCATCCTTTCGTTGACTCATTCTCGTCCGAGGGGCCGTGGGGTGCTTGTCCACTTCTCTAAGCAGCTCGCGTTCTAATTGGTTTGGCCCGTTTGCCTTCCCAAGATCTTGCCGACAAAGCCTTGCACGATTTCGAACCCTGCCGACAGCCTTACATCGAGATCACATTCCCGGGCTAGCGCTTGGAACACCGGTTCCCACTCGGAGGGCGGCGGCTCGAGCTTTCGAGGCATGGGATGTGTCGCCCTTTTCGCAAACGTCGCTTTTATTGCAGCCGCAAGCCTCTGATTGTCGAGTTTTTCGTGTCGAATCAGAAGCAGCATATCGATCAGATCTTTCGTTCTGGTGTTCACGCGATCCTCGCGCGGCAGTGTGTACGCGTGCAGTTTCTCTGCAAACTGCTGTTCCCGCGAAATGATGGGAAACGAAGGCGGAGCGATTCCGCCAAACCCGAGCCAATCTCGTCCCTCGACCACCTCAACAGGCTCCATCACTTCGTCGCCGATCCCAACGTCGACGTGAAAGCGTGCGAACACACGTCCGTCCATCCGAGCTTCGACAGGATAGCGATTGCCACCTTCGGGCGCTCCATCCAACTCTTCACGCGCTTCTCCCACAAGGAGCTCAAAGTAATCTTTGAGTTGGATCGAGGCTGCGTCTTGCAGCATTACCCGCACTTGCTTCCCCCGCTCATCGGGAGTTTTAGCCAGTCGAGTCCCGTCGTGCAGGGTCAAATCGATATCCTTCGTGGTTCGCGCGGAGCGAATCCGCAGCTCCATCGCATAACCTCCCTTCAGGATCCACGGATACGTTCCCTTTGGCCCCTTCGGAAACAATCTCGCCAGAAAGCGATCAAAGGCGACTTGCCTACGCAGGCGCTGCAAGTCCGTCCGTTCCACCTGCGCCCGCGTCTGCAGTCTGGTTTCTAGAGCCGTGCGAAATGCGCCGGCCGTTTTGTATTGTTTTACTTCATCCATTAGCGGTGTTGTCCGGCAAGTTCTCGAAATGAGTCTCGGAGTCTATCGTGTGGCAGTGAGTCAATCTGTTTCCCGGTGATGAGCCCGCGCCGCATTGCCTCGTCGATAGCTTGCCGGATGAGATTTCGGTCTACATGGCCGGTCTGGAGCAGATCCAGAACCGTGCGCAGTGGGCGTGTAACTCGCACACCCTGCATTTGTTCGATATCGCTTTCGCTGAGATCAGCCCGGTGAAGAACCAGAACTTCCGGGATTCGGCTGTTGCGTCGGAAATGTCTGGGGACGGTCATGTGCAGCTTCGAGGGCATGATGTCGGAGAGTTCGTGGAGACTGAGAGCCGTATCGTGACTGTATGTGCCTTCCGGAACTTCTTGACGATTCTGCGACCACAGATACCAAAGCATCAGATCAGGGCGCTCCGCCGTGGGAAAATCGGCCAGCCGATAAATACCACGATGCTCCCGGATCCAGTTTCTGACTTTCACGTGGTAGGCATGGGTCTTTTCCGCGAACCCTGCTCGCGTGGCTTGCTTGGTGGTGAAGAACCCCTGCTGAGATTGCGCTATTTCGTAGAGCCGTCTTGCGGCTTCTTTATATGGTCCCGCCATGGCACAATCCCCTTACTTTCTTGGGGAATTATGCATCATGCTCTGGAACCAAGCAAGAGCCAATCCTGCCATGCTAACCTCATGAAAACCCAGGAGATCCATTATCTTGCCTTCACAACAACCTGATAAGTGGACTTCTCGTAGTGGGGTCTTGCCTGCAAGTAAGGTCTTTACCTGAGGCTTGTTACGGGAGTTTACTTGATTGAGAAGCCGGGTTTCCGATGGTATTGGAAAGTAAGTATTCTGCGTATTCAGGCGGCGGATTGGCCCGGAGCCGGGCTGTTCGCGCCGAGGAGAAAATCTTCATGGCGAAACGCGATAGCACGCTCACATCCATCGAACCGAAGCGAACCGAAGAATCGTCAGAACTTTTACGAGAACTTGTGGCGCACCTCCGGCAGAATCGAACCCAATTGCGCGAGGAATGGGTGGTGCGCATCACCGAGACGCGCCTGCTCACCGCAATGACCAAGGAAGAGATCTTCGCGGAAGCAACCTCGGTGTACGACAGTTACGTTGAGGCGCTTGAAACCGAAGCCTTCGAAGCGCTGCAAGCTTACGCGCGAAATCTTTCGGAACGCATCATCCCACGAGGCGTCGAAACCCACGAAGTCGTTGGGATTGTGCTGTTATTACGCGACGTCCTGGCACGTTCCCTGTTCGCGAAATACCAGAACGATTTCAAGAAGTTGAATCGCATTCTGGACGCCTACGAGCCAGCGGCCAACCGCATCGCGAACACGGTGGCAGTCGGCTTCGTGCAAGAGCGCGAACGCGTTATCCGCCAGCAGCAGGAAGCAATCCGCGAACTCTCGACTCCCGTGCTGCAGGTTCGCGAGCGGCTGTTGATTCTTCCCATCATCGGGGTCATCGATCCTCAGCGCGCCCGGCAATTAACGGAGCAGCTGCTTCGCGGAATTCGCACCAACCGCGCGAAAGTCGTCGTGATCGATATCACTGGTGTGGCAGCCATGGACGTTACGGTGGCGAACCACTTGGTGCAAACGGTTGAGGCTTCGCGGCTGCTTGGCGCGACCGTCATTGTCACGGGACTTTCGCCGGAGATTGCGCAGACGCTTGTTACCATCGGTGTGGACCTCGGCAAGATGAATACCGTAGGCGACCTGCAGGGTGGCATCGAGCAGGCGGAAAGGCTGTTGGGATACAAAGTCGAGAGGCTTGCGGAGCCACGCTAGGCAAAGCGGAGGAATAGCCAGGTGGAAGTTCCGATTCTCAAGCAAGGAGCGGTCTTGATTGCGACCTTCCAGGCCGCTCTCTCGGATGCGGACCTAAACCAACTGCGCATGGGTTTGGTTCAGCAAGTTGTAAAGTTTCGCTCCCGAGCGGTGATCGTCGATGTTACCGCGATGGACGTGATGGACTCGTTCGCATCACGGACGTTGCGTGAGATCTCCCACATGATTCGACTGCGCGGCGCGGAGACGGTTATCGTAGGAATTCAGCCCGAAGTGGCTTTTGCCATGGTGCAGTTGGGCTTAACCTTGGAAGGTGTGGCGACCGCGCTGGACCTGGAAGAAGGTCTGGCCTACTTGAACGAAAAGTTCAAGACCACGAACTGAGAGTGAGCCATAGTGTCGGCTGGGGAAATCCGGGTGGCAATCAACTCCGACCAGGATATCGTCTTAGCCCGACAAAAGGGCCGGATGATGGCGGCGGACCTCGGGTTTTCAGCGGGGGACGCCACACTCATTGCAACGGCAATTTCAGAATTAGCGCGCAACATCATCTCCTATGCCCGCAAAGGCCAAATCGTACTAAAGATGGTGAACGGCTTGAACCGTCAAGGCATTTCGGTCATCGCTACCGATGACGGTCCTGGGATCCCTGATATTCGTCAGGCGCTGCGAGACGGCTTCTCCACTTCTGGAAGTCTCGGGCTGGGGCTGCCGGGAGTACGGCGATTGATGGATGAGTTTGAGATCACTTCCCAACCCGGCCGGGGAACAATTGTGGCGGTGAAAAAGTGGAGACAATAAGGGAGCCGATGGTCGAATATGGCGTTGCCAAGTTCGTTTTGCCGGGGCAGGGGGAGTCGGGCGATCACCACCTGGTCTACTGCAACCGAAACGGAATTCTGGTTGCAGCAATTGACGGCATAGGGCACGGCGAAGAAGCCGCCAGTGCCTCCAAGGCAGCGGCTGCGCTTCTCAAAAGCTCTGCCGACGAACCGATTATCTCTCTCGTAGAACGATGCCACGAGAATCTCCGGGCAACTCGCGGGGTTGTATTGAGCCTTGCGTGCATTGACTCGGAACATGGCATGATGACCTGGCTAGGTGTCGGGAACGTCCAAGGAGTGTTGATGCGTGCCGATGCGAAGAAAGGCAATGTGCGGGAGTCGCTTCTTTTGCGAGCTGGCGTCGTCGGTTCCCAGTTACCTGCCCTTCAGGCCACCGTGCTTCCGATCGTGCGGGGAGATACACTTTTCTTCGCAACAGATGGAGTCCGAAGCGATTTTTCCGTGACCCTTTCCGCTCGGGAGAATCCGCAAAGGGCGGCAGACAGAATTCTCGAGCAGTATCGCAGCGGAAATGACGATGCGCTCGTTCTAGTCTCGCGGTTAACGGGAATTAATCCATGAAGATCGCGATTCGACGCAAGGCGAAGCCGCGCGCGGCTTTTGAAGACGAGTACCGCTCTTCGTTACGTGAATATGCGGCCGGCGGAGGTGAACCCGCACTGGGTCGGGCGTATGAACTTGGCCGTCGGGCACTCGCTGAGCGAAAGAGCCTTGTGGAGATGGCCTCCCTACATCATCAAGCTGTACTTGCTTTGGTTCGCGATGCGGAAAGCGAGAAACACCGGGAGGAACTGCTCCGTGCGAGCGCCGAATTCCTCGCGGAGTGCTTGTCTCCTTATGAGATGGCACACCGTGGCTTTCAGGATGCGGTGAAGGCCCTGCGTCAATTGAACGAAACGCTCGAGGAGGAAATCAAGCGCATCGCGTACGCCGTGCACGACGAGGCTGGGCAACTGCTCGTCGCAGTCCACCTCGCATTAGCCGAAGCGGCTCTGGAATTGCCCGAGCACCAGCAAGCGCAGTTCGCGCGGATTAAAGAGATGTTGAACGAAGTTGAGAAACATTTACGACGGTATTCCCATGAACTTCGGCCAACGATCTTAGATGATCTCGGTTGGATTCCCGCGATCCGTTTTCTGGCAGAGGGAATTTCGAAGCGCGCCGATCTGCCAATTTTCATCGATGCAACTGATTCTGGACGCCTGCCTAGCACCATTGAGACGACTCTTTATCGCATCGTTCAAGAAGCGCTAACCAATGCCGTCAAGCATGCGAAGGCGAGCAATGTCTGGATTCGCGCTTGGAGAGAAAACCTTGTGCTGTGTTGTTCGATCCGGGACGACGGCGGGGGTTTCGATTCCAGCCAGGCTCATGCGGCACCGAGCCGGAAGGGCTTAGGACTAATCGCCATGCAGGAGCGGGTGACTGCAATCGGCGGAACACTGCATATCGAATCCCGCCCTGGGCACGGAACTGAGCTTTCCATCCGACTTCCATTGGAGGGTAATCATGCCAATTCGCATCGTGCTCGCAGATGACCATGTGCTGGTACGTCAGGGTCTGAAATCATTGCTGGAGCGGGAGAAATTTCAAGTTGTTGCGGAAGCATCCGATGGGCAAGAAGCAGTCCGCCTGACGGAGGCGCACCACCCGGATATCACGGTCCTAGACATCAGCATGCCGACACAGAACGGCATAGATGCGGCTCGCGAACTGGGCCGTTCCTGCCCAAAAACGAAATCAATTCTCCTTACGCAGCACGAAGAAGAACAATATATCCACGAGGCGCTCGAAGCTGGCGTGAAAGGATACGTCCTGAAGAATCAGGTCGCAAGCGACCTGGTTCATGCAATTCAACAGGTCTCTCGAGGAGAGTTCTACCTAAGTCCGGGCATATCGCGCGCAGTGGTGGAGGCGTACCGCTCCAAATCGGACAGGCCTGCAGATCCCTTGACCGTGCGCGAGCGGCAGGTTTTGCAATTGATTGCCGAAGGAAAATCCACGAAGGATGCTGCTTCCCTCCTTGGTATCAGCGTGAAAACGGCCGAATCTCACCGCATGAATCTCATGCAGAAGCTGGATATTCACGAGACAGCGAGTCTTGTGCGCTACGCAGTCCGCCGGGGGTTGGTGCAGCCATGAATGGAAGACTTTTCTGCAACCGCCGCAGAGCTTCGACTTTTCCTCTTCTCGATGACGCCCTCGGCAGTACACGCGCCTGCTCACAATTCTCTCGACGATGGCATTCCACATCACCTCTGAGTGATGCTTTTTTCTCTGGCGACGGATCTTGATGGAAGCTGTGGACTTGCTTACCGTCAGCGCACTGCAAATGGAGCCGTTTCAGGAGGATAAGAAACTGCTGCCAGATCATCTTCTGCGTCGGCCTCGCCACCGATCGGGTCTTTACCCCAGAGGAATAGAGGAAACTACCCGATTGCCTAGGTTGGAGGGATTTCTTAACCTGCCAGCGTACGATGTCCACACGCATTTTACTTGCCGATGATCATGCCCTGGTCCGACAGGGACTGAAGACATTACTGGAAAAACAGGGATTTCAAATTGTCGCCGAGGCCTCGGACGGACAAGAAACACTACGCTCGGTAGAGAAGACCGAACCTGACGTCGCCATCATCGACATCAACATGCCCGTTTTGAATGGTGTCGACGCTGCTCGCGAACTAAAGAAATCCTCTCCGAGGACCAAGGTCGTGGTTCTCACGCAGCACGACGAGGATCAGTATGTCACCGAGTCGCTACGTGCCGGCGTCAGAGGATATGTGCTGAAGAGCCAGGCGGCGGACGACCTCGTGCACGCGATACAAGAAGTTTGTCGCGGGTCCATATATCTTAGCCCGAACATTTCGCGCGCGGTTGTTGATGCTTATCTATCCAAAACGCATGACTCGGCCGATCCTCTTTCTGGGCGTGAGCGCCAGGTTCTTCAGTTAGTCGGTGAAGGGAAGTCCACGAAAGACATCGCCGCGCACCTGGGGATTAGTGTAAAAACTGCCGAATCACACAGAGCAAGACTCCTGAAGAAACTGGATATCCACGAAACAGCGAGTTTGGTGCGCTACGCCATCCGCCGCGGTTTGATCCAGGCCTGACCGCGCCCCTGGAAGGGTTTACCCCCAGACCGTTCTCGGTCATTTCACTCAGTCGAAATGGGTGATTCACCGGATTGAAATCATTTGGCAACCGGCTATGTTGCAAGGAGAGGAGCGGGCCGCCTCCGTGATCAGGGCCCCCACCTCGAACACCCCAACTACCGAACAGCGCTGACACGGAGGCGGGCCGAACTCATGTTGGTGGAGGTTCATGTATATGGACAGAACGTCTAACACCGATATTTACAAGACGACGATAGCGGCCGTCGAAGAAGCTGCCATGGTCATCGTCGCGCCACAGGAGGAGGTCATGAACAATCAAGTCCCGAAATACGTTACGCAGGCAAGAGCTACTTTCCTTCTCGGCATACCGGAAGCAGAATTCCGGCGCATTTCTAAGGAATCTGGATTGGGCCATGTGGAACGTGCCGGCAACGAGGAAGAGACCTACTTCACCTACGAGGAATTGCAGCGGATTTGCAAGCTAGCTTGCGGCCACCAGATGCAGGCAGTCCACTAAATCACTGTCCGGAGCACTTTGGCGTGCAAGGCAAGGAAAATGAATGATGTTTCGTGACGCGCGTAAAGGTCAGTTCGAAAGGCGGAATACGATCGCACCGTTGTTCGGTGACTGGGTCGTCCTGCTCGCAATGAAGCACCGGCGCGCTCCGCTGCCCGTCTCGTCTGCTCTTTGGAAGGGTCTGCTGCGAAAAGGTTTTCCGAACGGCCTGGATGAACTTGCAATTTTTGCGCGTCGCTATTTGTTCCTGGCGGACGCACGGCTGCTGCTTGCAGAACTGAGAATTCGGACCGCCGCAACCACGCCCGTGCGAGAGACATTGTCAAAAGAGGAAAAGGTAGCAGCGGAGGAACGTCCGCAGACCAAGGATGCGCACTTATGCCAATGAGCTCAAACAAGTTCACTAGCTGCTCGCGGAAACGACAGACAGGCTTCAAATCCGTGAACAATCCGTCTGATGTCGCGATCCTGAGCATGGCCGTTGATTCCCAACGATTATTTCGCCGAGGTGTCCGGCGTTTGTTACCTCGCGGAGAAAATGAGCGTATTGATGACGTTTTCCAAGCTCTCCTTTCGGAAGCAAATCGAGAACTCGCAAGTTTGTTGCGAGACGTACGCACGGAGTCTCACGGCACGTTGCCCGGTGACACTCGTAATCAGCCGGTCAGCGAACTGCTGATGCGCGCGGTCCGCTGTGCCGCGAAACAGTACATGTTGCAAGCAGAACTGGGCAATCTTGCGCTCACTGACGAACTCACAGGCTTGTATAACCGACGAGGCTTCATGGCCCTGGCAGAACGCCAATTGAAAATTGGGCGCCGATCCGGCCGGGGAATGTTGCTCTTTATGATGGATGTGGACCGCTTGAAGCAGATTAATGATTCGTTCGGCCATCTCGAAGGCGACCGCGCCTTGAAGCGCACGGCCGAGGTCCTGGAAGAGACATTTCGGGATTCAGATGTTCTCGCTCGCCTCGGAGGAGATGAGTTCGCTGTACTTGCGGTCGAGGCATCCGGGCACAGCGAGGCCAAAATCAAGACTCGACTTTTCGAGTGTTTGAAAGCAATCAGTGCCGAACCGTCTCGCCACGAAATTTCTCTTAGTGTGGGCCTTGCACGTTTCGATCCATGCAGCCGCACATCGATTGGAGAGTTGCTGGCGAAGGCCGACGAGTCCATGTACGAGCAGAAGCGGCGACAATCAAGGCCGCTTCTCGAGACGGAGACTAGTATTCAATCTCAATAGACACCATGGATCCTAGGAAAAGTATCGTCGCTGAAATTCTTGTTGGTTCCGGCAGGTTTTTGGCACCCACCAGCCCGGTGCCATCTAATTGAATCCAGCTCGGAAGGTCATTCTACAGATGCCCGAAAGGTCAGGACGACTTGAAAAACGCATTCGGCTGGCTGCTGCGGTAGAGATATGCAGCGTTCAGAATCCGGCCGCGACTGAGCGGACGACCACGGAAAACTTCTGTTCGCTGGGAATTCGAATTTTGACCCAACGGGCTAGGGAGCTGAATGAACGACTGTGGGTCTGGTCGCTGGATGAGGACCTGCGAACCCTCGCTCGCGTTGTTTACTGTCAGCGGCTGCCAGACGGACGCTTTGGTGTCGGATTACAGTTCCAAGGACAGGCCGTCAATTGGTCAAGAAACTCGTTGGCTGGTGCCGACGGTTGAATGGCCGGCGCGACGAATCTTCGTACCTCCCATAGCACAGCCTCGTCGAAAAAGTGAGCTACCCTCTTGAGAGAACTGGCCGCTACGGTATTTTGCCTGCTCGAAATAAGATTCGGCACGTGGGATTACACTGGAGATACCGAGCCGCTTTGGGCCGCTATCGAATACGGCACGGAGGAAATGGAACCGAAGGAATTGTAGGCAGGCCAATCAGGGGGCAGCGAGATCGAGTGTTTCTTGCGACTAAGGTGCCGCCTCGGAATTTCAAGTAGCGCGACTCCACCCAGCCGCGCGAACTGGATCGCTCAGAGTCACCGTGCCGATGGAAGAGCGCCGGCGCGTCACGCTCGGAGGCTCAGCGAGGAGAGAGGGTTGCATGTGGTGAAGACTACCGCTCGAAGATCAAGACTGCGGGATTCGGGTCGCTCAGCGAGAGTACGACAAATTTAGATGGGGAGACCACGTACAGAACGCCGGTTCCTCCAATTCTGCCGCTTGTAGTTCCTCGTCCGTCTGTTGGCGCTGCCGAGATGGAATAGGTGGCACTAGCTGTCACGCCCAAGCTCGGACCGCTCGGTGCACCGATATCTTCGACGCCGGTCAGGTTCCCAGTTGGGGAAGCGCCGTCTGCAGTGAACTCGCCGGAGAAGTTACTGACGCCAAGCGCCGCAGGTGTTGTGGCCAGACCAGCATACGTACCGGTGACCGCGGTATTGGTGAACGACCCCGCTGCTTGCGCCTCGCCGAAGCCGAACAAAACAGAGCCGTCCGGAACGATGAAGAACGCCTGATTAGAGCTGACCAGGTAGGCAGCAATGTAACCCCCGCCCAGCCGGAATGCGGCCCGGCCTTTGCTTGTGAGGTCGTATGTCCCCGCCAGACCGGTTACTGAGCTGGACCCGCCACCGCAGTTCTGGTCATATGTGAGGTTGGCGATCCCAACGCCATTGGTCGAGAGCAGGCCGGCGATCACGTTCGGCGCCGGATTTGCTCCACCAGGGCAGGTCGTGCGTCCTGTAAGGTACATCACCGTATTTCCATTCAGCGAAGTGCTCGAAAATCCGCCTACTGGGGTCTGTTGCTGAAGTACCACGCCGTTCAGCACCGGGGTCAAAGGAGAGACAGCATCCATCTCCATCGCAAACAACTTTCCGGCGCTAACGACGTAAAAGACAAAGTCAAGGTTCTGTGGGGCTCCGCCGAGTAAGGCAGGGAGGCTGACTATTCCCCGCCCGGTCGCCGTGTCGGTCATCATGTAACTCGCAGCGAACACGTTTAAAGTCGTGAATGTCCCTGACTGGTTGACGTCCGCGGCCCCGTTGCTGAGCATTCCTGATCCGTTTGCGGTAAATCGGCCGGCGATCGCCGTACGATTGTTCGACTGGTCGAAGCCGGCAACCCCAAACGCATAGTCGCCTGTGATTTTGGCCGTGCTGTATGCAGTGGTGTCCACCTTTTCCATGCTGCCCGAACCGACCGTTCCGTGCCCTCCTGAAGCATCAACCTCCACGAACTTGGCGTTACCGTTGGCCATCATAGCGAACGCGAGCGTACCGCCCCCCGGGATATTTAAGCTCATCACCCCTCTGTGGTCTGCTCCGATCGAATAGGTTCCCGTGAACGCCAGTGCCACCGCCTTTTCCATGGGACCTACACCGTTGCTGTCAAGTTCCCCACTGGTGAGATTCCCAGCTGCGTCCGCTGTGAACCTTCCAACCGCCGCGAATGGAGTTGAGGCACCGCTACCCCCAGTAGTCATGCCGTTGAACGTGAATGCGTAATCGCCCTTCAGTTCGGCGTTATTCACGCCCGAAGTTCCTTGGGCTCGCACTGCAGAAGAGAAAACCAACCCAAAACACAACATGAACAAAACATTCAGCTTTCGCATACTTTCCTCTTTCCTCTCTTTGCTGACTCGATGGCTGGATGGAACTTTTTCGCTCTAAACCAGCGATCCATCACGCTTCAACTGAATCGCGCTTTCCCTCTGCTAAGTAGCGCCTGTGATGTTCGAACGCAATCGGGTGGATACTGGAAAACTTCATCAGGGAAATGCTTAAACGGGGTTTACACGACCACAAACAAGATGAGATGAGTGTGTCGGCTGCGCTCACCGTGCGGTCAGAGAAATCTTAGGAACAGCGGCCGGCTCAGAACCGAGTGTCTTGCCATCTCTAATCCACTAGGTGACTTTGAAGGGCGTAGCGAATTAGTTCCGCATTTGTTTTCATTCCGGTCTTCTCTAGAATCCGCGCGCGATAGGTGCTGACTGTCTTCACGCTAAGGGAAAGCTCGTCGGCTATTCCTTTGACAGTCTTCCCGGAAGCAATCATCCGCAGTACTTGGAACTCGCGGTCCGACAAGAGTTCGTAAAGTTGTACATTGGATGCTTTTTTCTGATCAACGGCCAGCTTCCCGGTGAAAGTTGCGCCAAGGTGCCGTCCGCCTCCCACTATTTTCTTGATCGCTTCTTTCAGCTCGTCCGGTGAACAATCTTTAGTCAAGCAGCCAGCCGCAGAGGCTTCGAGTGTCGGTCCCGCAAATTGCTCAGGCTGCATGCTCAAAAGAAGAATCGGCAATTTGGGTCGCAAACGCTTTAAGTCATCCAAGATGTCGAGCCCGGCCCCTGGAATTTTCATATCCAGGATGACTACATCCCAGTCTCGCCGATGCACATGGTCAAGCGCCTCTTGGGCCGTTCTTGCTTCGCCAAAGGTTACTTTGGAGAATGCTTCTGCCAGAGTCTCCTGCAGACCCCGGCGAAATAAAGCAAGGCCGTCAGCAATCAGAACTCTCATTGTCAGTTTTCTTGCGGGGTTTAGTGCGGTAGGGAAAGCTCTGCATCTTCCCTGCGAGATGGGCACCAGAATAGGAAGCTTTCCTTCCAACTGCTTCAGATTAAAGCAGTTGCTGCCAAGTAGGTCATCCACGCCTCACTCGAACGTGTAGGAATTGGGAGCACTACCCGTTCAGGCAAGCAACGTCTATGCCCAATTCTTGAACCTGTGACCAGTTGAACCGCATCGGCCGATCGGCTCAGACTCTCTCATAGGATTAGGAGTTCTGGTAGTTATAAAACCCCGGGATGCTGCTCTCGACCGTGCTGTTCTTCCTCCTCTCCACGAAACGAGCCGACTGCCGGGGCAAGAAACAGAGGGAGAGAACGGTGCGTCAATATTGCCTAGCTTTATTGGGTTTGCTATTTGCGACTTTGAATGGCGGGTGCGCCGGACTTGTTTCCGGAACAAACGGCGGAGCCTTGGCGACACCCTCCGTTGCGAGGGAGCCGACGGACCAAACGGTTACTGTGGGTCAAACCGCCACCTTCAGTGTTGTTGCTGCGGGCTCTGCCCCGTTGAACTATCAGTGGAATAAGAATGGGACTGCTATTACCAGCGCAACGTCCGCTAGCTACACGACGCCTGCAACGATCGCCTCTGACGATGGGGCACAGTTCACGGCGCTGGTTAGCAACAATGTGGGGAGAGTAACCAGCAACCCCGTCTCACTCCATGTAAAGGTGCGGGTAGCCCCATCGGTCACCACACAGCCAGCCAACCAAACCGTGAGCGCCGGCCAGACCGCGACGTTCACGGTCGTAGCCAGCGGCACGGCCCCGCTGAGTTACCAGTGGCTGAAGAATGGGGCGAACGTCGCGGGCGCGACTTCGTCGAGTTATACGACGCCCTTAACGACTACGGCCGATAACGGCTCGACCTTTGACGTGGTCGTGAGTAACACAGCCGGAACCGCGACGAGCAATGCAGCCACGCTGACCGTGAATGCCGCTCCGGTAGCGCCAACGATCACCAAGCAGCCGGTAAGTCAGGCCGTGACGGCAGGCCAAACAGCAATGTTCTTAGTAGTAGCCACGGGCACGACGCCGCTGAGTTACCAGTGGCTGAAGAACGGAGCGAACATCGCGGGCGCGACTTCATCGAGTTATACGACGCCTGCAACGACTGCGGCCGATGGCGGCTCGACGTTTAACGTGGTTGTGAGTAACACAGCCGGAACCGCGACGAGCAATGCGGCCACACTGACCGTGAACGCTGCTCCGGTGGCGCCAACAATCACCACGCAGCCGGTAAGTCAGGCCGTGACGTCAGGCCAACCTGCTACGTTCAACGTGGCTGCAACAGGTACTGCCCCGCTGAGCTATCAGTGGCAGAAAAACAGTGCGGCGATTAGCGGTGCAACTTCGTCCAGCTACACCACACCAGCCACAACCAGCTCCGACAACGGTGCACAGTTCAGCGTAGTGGTCAGCAATTCGGCCGGAAGTGTGACCAGCAGCGCAGCCACACTCACCGTGAACACGGCTCTGGTTCCGCCTTCAATCACCGCTCATCCGACAAGTCAAATAGTGACGGCTGGTCAGACTGCAACCTTCAACGTGGCTGTAACAGGCACTGCCCCGTTCAGCTACCAATGGCGGAAGAACGGCGTGGCGATCAGCGGTGCAACTTCGTCCAGCTACACCACACCAGCCACAACCAGCTCCGACAACGGTGCACAGTTCAGCGTAGTGGTCAGCAATTCGGCCGGAAGTGTGACCAGCAGCGCAGCCACACTCACCGTGAACACGGCTCTGGTTCCGCCTTCAATCACCGCTCAGCCGACAAGTCAAATAGTGACGGCTGGTCAGACCGCTACCTTCAACGTGGCTGCAACGGGCACTGCCCCGCTCGGCTATCAGTGGCAAGAGAACGGCACGGTTATCAGCGGTGCAAATTCAGCGAGCTACACAACACCAGCCACCACAAGTTCCGACAATGGGGCGCAGTTCAACGTCGTGGTAAGCAATACGGCAGGCAGTGTGACCAGCAACGCGGCCACCCTCACGGTTACAAGCTCGGCGGCGTTTCCGGTGTGGGTCTCACCGAGTCTGGTAAGAGTGGGACAGACCGATGCCCCCGGCGCAGCCTCTAGCATCATCCTGACAGGCGCACGTGGCGAGACTTTGGACACGCAGATCGTCGTTCAGGGCCCCGCGGGCGGCTTGACCAACGTGAACCTGAGCGCTTCGGCGCTCACCGGTCCCGGCGGCTCCACTATCCCCGCTTCCAGCTTGACACTCTACCGCGAGCACTACCTCACCGTCACGGGCACCGCGAATTACGGCGGCGGCAGCAATCCCCCGCTAGGCTCGGGAACATACGCCGAACCACTCATTCCCTTCAATGACCCGGAAACCGGCTCGTCGCTGTGCGGCACCTCAGCGGTGCTGAAGGCCTGCAACGCGACTATCAGTGCCGGGCAGAATCAACCCTACTGGATAGACATTTCCGTTCCGCACGGAGTAACGAACACCCCGGCAGGAACCTATACCGGCGCCATCTCGATCACAACCGCTCAGGGTAATGCAACCGTTCCGGTCACGCTGACGGTTTGGAACTTTGGCCTCCCCACGCAGCCTTCGGAACTCTCACTATGGACGCTGTGGCCGCCCGCCGCCGGCAACACCACAACCACTTTGGCGCAAGCCTTGATGCGCAATAAAGTCATGGGCTGGTACGACGTGGCCGCCAACGCCTCTTCGGACATAACGAATTTAGGCCTCAATCGGTCGGGCATGGACGGCTACTACTATATTGGGATCCAGTGCAACGGTTCCTACAGCAGTATTCCTTCTACTAGCCAAATCAACACCGCCGCAGCCAATTTCCCGGCTGGTCTGGGACTGGACTTTTACCTCGCCGACGAATTGAATGGCTGCACTGGTGATTACACGCCCATAAAAACCATGGGTGCAAATGCTCATGCCGCGAATCGTAGTGTCAAGACAATGATGACCATCAACGCGGTTGACTCAAATCTATTCGGTGCCATCGACCATTGGGTGCTGCTCGATTCCGTGCAACAGTGGCCCGCTCTGCCGTTTGTTGGCGGGGGCGACCTCTGGAGCTACACCAGTTGCAACGCGGGGTTTGGCAACACTCCGGAATGGATGGTGGACTATCCGCCGATTAACGAGCGCATCCAAGCAGGATTCTTGAACTGGACGCAAGGCGCCACGGGTATCCTTTACTACCGCTCTGACGGATGGACTGCCGGAAATGCCATCGGCAGTTGGAACAATGTGGACACCACCGCTTGCGGCGGCGGCCTGGGAAGGCCGGGTGACGGAATCTTCCTCTACCCGCCGGGTCCGATTTCCTCTACGGAGTCCGCTCCCGGCATCCGTCTTAAGGCCATTCGTGACGGTATTCAAGACTACGAATACGCGCAGATTCTCAAGAACCTAGGGCAAGTTCCCTTCTTGGATCCAATCCTCCTGCCGATTGCCACGAGCTGGAGCAACTGGAGTCAAAACCCGAACGCTTTGGAAAGCGCTCGCCTGCAATTAGGCCAACAACTCAATCTCCTTGCTCCTCCAGGGTTCTGAAGAACTGGACGGACTAACTGCCAACCTATCTTGAAATTCGCTGGCGAGCTGTCCCATCGTCAAGCATCTCAGGTCTCCGTTGCGCACCAGGACGCCAAGTTCCTCGAGAAAACGCGCCACAACATTTTCCAGTCGCGGCCACTCTGGATAGAGGTTTTCCGGGTGGAACCAAACGTGGAAGACTCCACCGCTTCGGCGCACACGTTCTAGTCCTTTTCTCAGCCGCCGCAAACGAATCACGTCCGGTATGTACTTCCGCCAGCCGGCCGCGTAGCGGATCATGAGCGATCCCGGAATGGAAACCAGCCCTTCTTTGAACGAAGGCTTAACCTGACGCGGCGATGCGCCAACGAAATCGGCCAAGACCATCCAAAGCGTGTTGAGCTTCGCGCTCGCAAAGCGGACCGATAATTCATCAACGTCGCGAAAACAGGTAAACCCTGCATCCCGCAGCTCACTGAGATAAGCAACCAAATTTCGCGGGAAAACGAAACACGTGGTTGGGAGCCCCAATTCTCGGGCGGTCTGAACGCAATGATTATACTCAGCGATCGCGCGTTCCCGCGTCATGCCCGGACACCCAAATGGGACGTGCGAAAACGAATGAAAGCCGATTTCTTGCTCTGGCTGTGCCTTTCTGATCATTTCGACCAGGCGCGCACCGAACCACTCGGGATGGGTCGATTCGTCGCCGTCCTTGGGAACATAATTAAACCAGGGTTTCGAAAAGTGAGGATACTTAACCTCTGGAAGCGCTGCGACGTTAGGCAACGAGGGGCGCATCATTGCACCAACCACGGCCCAAGATGCCGATATCCCGTTGCGTGTAAGGTGATTCAGCAAATTGGGCACACCAATGTCATGCGTCCACCGGGCCATCCTGAGCAGATCATCATTAAAATAAAGATCGAAGGTGCCCCAGGTGAGCTCCAAATCCAAGCTGATTACAACCGTTGGTTGAGTCATTTCGTGCCGAGTGCCAGCCATACCACTCTGGCCGTCGGAAATTTCACATGCAGACAGCCAATCTATGAAGAATTTTCCCCGCGTCAAGATTCGGTCTGAGTTGTGGCTCAGCCTTTCGACTTCAAACCTTCAGCTTTGAGCGGCAGACCCTCTAGTAGACCTTTGTACCGGTTGTAAAGATTCTTGTAAGCGAACAAGGGCAGATCCAACAGTCCAGGCAAAGTATCGTCGGCGGCCATCAGAGCGAACTGGATTGGACTGCGAAACGAGCGCAAATACGCCCCGAGACTCAATCGCCCGCGAAGCATTTCGTGAACAGCCGCCGGAAAGTCTGTACTTACGCGCATCCATCGCACACCGTTGCGGCCGGTTTGTTCCGCCACATCCTTGTTCATCATCATTCGCCAGAGGAGATAGGGAAAGTCTGTCCCTGCGCGGGCCCCCAGCGGTGACCAGGTCCAAAGCCGCGGATTTATATCCAGAAGCTTGTAGCGTCCGTTTCGCGCCTCGAATTTGTACTCGATTTCGACAAGGCCGGTGTACCGGATTGCAGCCAGCAGGCGTCGCGAAGGAGCCACAATCTCAGGAACCTCGAGCGTTTCCACAAACGAGCTGGAATACCCGAAGTCGACCGGGTATTGGCGCGTTCGACGCGCAGTGAGCGAGGCGATCGGCTGTCCGTCGCGGCAAAGCGATGCATACGAGAACTGCGACTCACCTCCGCCAGGAATCAGCTCCTGCAAAAGAATCAAATCTGACGGAATCAGCTCCCGGGCTTGACGGTATCGCGCAAGAAGCTCCTCACGGTTTGTCACGGGCCAAGCTTTGTCCGCCGTGAAGCGATTGACCGCAACGTGCGCCGCAGGCTTCAATATCGCCGGAAAAGTACATGCACCGAGATCCGCTTCACTGGCGGGATACATCGTCACCGGATAGTCGACTTTTTCCTGCTCCGCTAACCGGTAAGTAAGCCGCTTATCGTAGGCCCACTGCAAAATGTCCCATGTAGGCGTGGACACGCGATATCGGCTGGACAACGGCACATGGAATTTCGCGAGCAAAGCCGCCGTTTCATCGCTGGTGGGAAACAACACCCATCCATCTAGATTGTGCCGCGCCGCTAGTTCCAGCAAGTAGTCGACTTGCGCTTCGCATTCTCCGTCCGGCCAAGGCAAAGTTCGATGCGTGTAGCGAGAATAACTTGCCAGCTTGATGCTGGGTGAAGTGGCCACCCACACCGGTACGTCGTGGCGGCCCAGACTCCTTGCGATTGTAAGGCCGTTAAGGTTACCACCCAAAACCAATGCTCCAGTTGTTTCAGTCATAGGCAGGCTCATGGATGCAATGCACTGCATTGTTCTCCATTGCGCATCATGCGATTTCTGCAGGCAGCGGCTCGCTGACTTGAGCCCGACGGACCTCGGCCTTCCTGGCCACACAGCGGCGCAAAGCCCGCGCGGCGTAATGGGTGCCAACGACAAACTGCATCAGGGCGCCAAAACTCCAAACCGCTGGTGCACCAAGAAAGTGCAATCCGGGCATGGACGCTTCCAGCCCTTCGCTGAGTCGCGGATATCCTCGAAAGCAATCTATGGCCTTCGCAAATTCCGGTGAAAAGAAGTCGTACTTGGAAACATCCACTCGATATCCGGTTCCCAGAAAAACATGGTCGATGGTTCGCTCGCTTCCGTCATCAAGCTTGATTTTTACCCGGTCGCCAACCGAAGTTGCGGAGACAACAGAGCGGCCGAGACTCATCGGCACGTTTTGAAGCCGCGCCACCAGCCATTGCGCGCCGGCCGGCCGGATCGATCGTTTGCGGAGCCAGTCCTGAACGGACCGGGGGAACTGCCTGACCAAGTCGGGCCGCGCCACAATCTGGCTGATGCCTGCGGGACCAACATCCGTAGGTGCATAGAGGAGTTTTGAGACCGTTGGTCCCAAACCGTGTTGGAACGTCCTTGATACTGTCCCGCCAAGCCAGCGAATCTGCCGCGTGCGCGCTACGATTTCCACGTCAGCGCCTCCCTCGTGCAACAGTGCCGCCGACTCCAGGGCGCTTTGACCGCTTCCGATTACCAGCACTCGCTTTCCAGAAAAGACTCCCAGTTCGCGATGTTCACAGGTGTGCGACACAAGCGAGCTCGGAAGCTCCGCAAATTGTGGCGGTCGCCAAGCGAATGAACCGATCCCCGCAGCAACGACCACGCGGCCCGCGATCACCGTCTCGCCCGTTTCAAGGAGGAGCCGAAAGCCCTTTGCCTTGGGCTCGACCCGAACAATCTTACGTCGATCCAGGTCCGGCGCCACCTGCCGTTGAAACCACCGCCCGTAGTCGATGAAGCAATCCAGTGGTACCGGAGTGGAAAAGCGCCTGGAGCTTGCTGCTTGGTATTTCTCCAGAGTCAACGACTGGTCCGGATCGGCAAGGTGCGTCGCCGCCCAACCGGAGCGGAGCAACATGCCGGTTGGCATGTTGCGCTCCCAAAAAGACATCGGTTCGCCGAACGTGTGCACATCCAGCCCTTTAACCGTGCGCAAGTGAGCGGTCGCCGACAACCCGTAAGGGCCAGCGCCAATAATTGCTACGTCGCATTTCGTCATGTTTCACTCCTGAAATTTGAAATCTTGTTCACTATTCCAACCCTGGCGAGAAAAACCGTGACCTGGACTCGTACAGGGAGAAATTCTTTCGCCGGCATTATTGTCGAACTATGAAGACATCCTGAGAGACTCCCTACGGGGGAGAGAGCTGATTGAGTTGTTGGCCTAATTGCTGCCGCGCGGCTTCCAAGGCACTGGGGTCGTGAGTCCAGTTGGTCCAGCTCGTGGCGATAGGCTGAACGAAGGAGTTCGTAAAGGCGTTTTGCCCCAGGTTCTTTAGAATTTGCGCAAACTCGTAGTCTTGAATGCCGTCGCGGATGGACTTCAGACGGATTCCCGGTGCGGACTCAGTCGAGCCGATCGGTCCTGGTGGATAGAGGAAAATACCGTCGCCCGGTCTGCCGAGGCCGCCGCCGCAAGCGGTGCTATCCACATTGTTCCAACTACCGATGGTGTTCCCGGCGGTCCATCCATCGGCGCGATAGTAAAGGATTCCTGTCGCGCCTTGCGTCCAATTCAAGAACCCGGCCTGGATGCGCTCGTTGATCGGCGGATAGTCCACCATCCATTCCGGAGTGTTGCCAAACCCCGTGTTGCAACTGGTGTAGCTCCACAAGTCGCTTCCGCCACTAGTGAACGGCAAAGCAGGCCACTGTTGCGCTGAATCGAGCAGCACCCAATGGTCTATGGCGCTGCGCCCGTCGCCTTCATCGAACAGATTCGGGTCCGGCACGTTGGTGGTCATGATAGTCTTGACGCTGCGGTTAGCGGCATGAGCGTTGGTGCCCACCGTTTTCAAGGGCGTGTAGGAGCTCGGGCAGCCGTTCAATTCATCGGCGACGTACAAGTCCAGAACCAGCCCTGGCGGCAAATTGGCCGCCGCAGCGTTGATTTGGCTGGCAGAAGGAAGCGTGGTATAGGAACCGTCGCACTTGATTCCAACAACATAAAAAAGGTTCAGTCCAAAACGATTGAGGCCAAAATTTGTGACACCCAAAGATGCATTGGCCGCCACATCGCAGCAACTCATGACTTTATTGCGCATCAAGGCCCGCGCCAGTGTAGTGATGTTATTACCGGTGGCCGGCGGCCAAAGCGTCCAGAGGGAAAGTTCCGAAGGCTGCGTCGGCAGCTCAAAGTTCCACACCGTCAATGTGACCGGGACCGTCACATTGCCCTGTGCGGCGGTGATCGAGACGGTGCCGGTGTACATTCCCGGCGGGCTGTTCGTGGCCCCGTGCGGCACGGAAATGTCGATCCAGTAAGGTTGATTCTGCCCGGCACTGATAGTCGCGTTGCAGGCCTTCAGCACCGCTGAGGTGCCGCACAGCGGTGACCCGGATTCCGGATCATTAAAGGGAATCAGCGGCTCGGCGTATGTTCCCGAGCCTAGCGGGGGATTGCTGCCTCCGCCGTAGTTTGCGGTGCCTGTGACGGTGATGAAGTACTCGCGATACAGAGTGATGCTGGATGCCGGGATGGTTGCACCACTCGGACCCGCCAACGCCGACGCGCTCACGTTCACGTTCGTCAAGCCGTTCACCGGGGCCTGCACGATGACCTGCGCATCCACCGTTTCGCCACGTGCGCTGGACAGTGTAATGGCAGAAGTCAGGCCGGGGGCGTCGGTCTGCCCCACTCTGATCAGACCGGGGAATACCCACACAGGAAACGGCGCACTTGACGATTGGCTGGTTGTGATGAAGATCGTAAGAGCGACGAGCACTGCTGCCGCCAACGACAGGCCCTTCGAGTGCCGAAAAGTCCGGCCCGCATGTCCTCCATTCTGGCGCGTATATTTGCAATTGATATTCATAGGCGTTCTTCTCCCAGCAATTAATTTTCGAGCTGGGGAAGAATTGACGATCGGCGCGATTCATTCCGTTGCAAAACTTCGAGATACTCTCGATGCAACGCTTGCCAGATCTGCTCTTGTCGAAATTTGCGTCTGACTTGTTCTTGGCCTGCAAGTCCCAGTTTAATGGCCAAGGCTCCGTCGGTAATCAGCCTTGCGATCGCCTCAGCGAGCGCTGGCACATTGCCCACGGGAAAAAGAAGTCCGGTCTGGCCATCCGCAACGACATCTACGATTCCAGTCGTAGACGCCCCGACGACCGGTACTCCGGCGGCCTGAGCCTCAAGAACAACTGTCGGCAGACCTTCCCTGTGGCTTGGTAGGACCAAGACATCAGCAGCTGCATAGTAAGGAGCAGTGTCCGATACAGCCCCTGCAAGAATCACATGTGGATGTGTCTCCAAACACCTTCGAGTATCAGAGGGAAGCGGGTCGCCGTCCTCGAAGCATCCCGCCAGAAGCAGTCGGAGTTCTGGAAATCGAACAACGAGTTGAGAAAAGGCTTTAATCAACTCCGGAATGCCTTTGTCACAGGTCAGGCGGCCAACAAAGAGCACGACAGGGGCCCCCAGAGGGATTCCCAACTGGTGCCGCATTTGCGATGCACGCCTCACAATCTGTGGCGTGGCCGCAAAATGCGAAGCATCCACGCCGTTGCAACTGCCTGATCCGAAAACTACCATTCGCTCCGCTCTGGTGAGCCCTGACGCAATCGCTCTTTTACGCACACTGTGGCTAACACATACGACGCGATGCGCGAAACGGCAAGCTAGCCGCTCGGCGTATATGAGAATCCGTCGCTTCAGCCCTTTGGTGGTCTCGAACCGCAAACCATGCAGAGTGTAAAAACGGCAGGGAACTCGGTTCAGCCATGCCGCGAATCCTCCCAACAACCCAGCCTTGGGGGTCCCCACATTGGTTACCGCGGGACGAAGCGTGCGCATGTGGCGCCACAACCGCAAAAGCGATTGAAGGTCTCGCCATGGAGCGATCTTTCGTTCCATGGGCACTTCGATGATCGAAACGCCTTTCGGCCGCGCCACTTCCCATTCGTCCTTGCGCCGCTCCGGACAGAGAACCGTCACATCAAAGCCTCTGTCCTGAAAGAATTGTAATTGGCCCTGCACGAAGCCAAGCGCGATTGCCGAATTCACGGCGATAACCAAGCGCGGTCGTGCCAAATCCTCATTTATCTTTGAAATCATCTGCAAATCCACTAAGCGGAACAACTTCTTGTCTGGCCGCTCGCCTATCGACGCGCATCCCCGCTACAAGAGCACTCCAAGAGTTGCCGTTTGGGTCGTACCGTTGTACGAAGCCGAGATTGTGGAAGAAGTCGAGATGAGAACGATGGACGTATTGACCGTGAAGGTTGCGCTAGTGGCTCCAGCAGGAACGATCACGCTGGAAGGCACTCTGGCCGCTCCGTTGCTGCTGGAAAGAAAGACTTGAGCGCCACCCGCTGGGGCTGGCCCGGTCAGGGTTACAGTGCCCGTGGAAGATTGGCCCCCAAAAACGTTCGCAGGATTCAGCGTCAGCGAAGAGACAGTGGGGGGTCGAGGAGGCGCAGGTGTCACGTTGAGCGAGGCAGATCTGGTCGCGTCACCGTAAGTCGCGGTAATGGTGACCGCGGTTGACGCAGCCACGGCGCCGGTGCTGACCGTGAACGTCGCGCTGGTAGCTCCGGCGGTGACGGTTACGCTGGAAGGAACCCTGGCCGCCGTCGTGTTGCTGCTAGAAAGCACAACTTGCACTCCGCCTGGTGGAGCCGCTCCGCTCAGCGTGACTGTGCCACTAGAGGAATTCCCGCCCGTAACACTTGTCGGATTCAGCGTCACGGACGAGAGAGTGGGCGGGGGCGGGGACGCAGGCGTTACGGTGAGCGAAGCCGATCTGGTCGCGCCGCTGTATGCTGCGGAGATAGTGACAGCGGTCGACGTAACAACAGCGCTGGTGCTGACTGTGAACGTCGCAGTGGTAGCTCCGGCTGCAACCGTCACGTTTGGCGGTACATTGGCAGCTGCCGTGTTGCTGCTGGAAAGCGTGACTTGCGCGCCGCCTGCGGGAGCTGGCCCGCTTAGGGTCACCGTGCCGGTAGAGGAATTCCCGCCCGTGACGCTCGTGGGGTTCAGTGAAAGCGAGGAGAGAGCAACGGATGCAGGGGCAGAAGAAGATTGCTCGAACTCTAAAACTGCGGGATTGGGATCATTCTGTGAAACCGCCACGAACTTCGAAGGCGAGATCATATAGATGATGGCGTTCCCTCCCGTGCCGGAAGTAACCGTCATGGTTCCCCGGCCATTGGTTGGCGATGAGGCAACAGAGTACATAGCTTTGAACGCCGCGCCTGAGAGCGGTCCGCTCGGCGCGCCGATGTCTTCGGCGCCGGCCATATTGCCAGTGGAGATGGCGCCGTCGGCCGCGAACTCGCCAGAGAAGACCGTTACTCCGTAGCCCACCGGATTGGTCGCGTACCCCGCATACGTACCTTTCAGAGTGCTATTGGTGAACGACACCGTAGCCTGGGATTCGCCGACTCCGAACAAAACATTGGAATCGGAAACGAAGAGGAAAATCTGGTTCGCGTTCACCAAGTAGACGACCAGGCTGTATCCTCCGATGGTGATGGAGGCGCGCCCGTTGCTGGCCACGGTGTACGTTCCCGCCGCCGCGGTGACGGAATTGGGCGCCCGGCAGAAGTTCTCGTCGTAGGTCAGGGAAAGGGCGCCGCTGCCGTTGGTGGTAAGCAAACCTGCAACCGCTTTGGGCACGCCTGATACCGTGCCGCACGCGGAGTGCCCGGTAAGGGAAATCACCATGTTCCCGTTCAGCGACGCGTTGGAGAATCCTCCCGCGGGAGTGTGCTGTTGCACGACGACGCCGTTTAGCAGCGGAGTTGCCGTCGTGACCACGTCACTCTCCATCACAAACAACTTTCCTGAATTCACGACATAAAAGACAAAATTCATGGTGTCGGGTGTTCCGCCAAACGTGAAGGCCAGGTGCATGGTGCCCCGCCCCGTGGCCGTGTTGGTCACTGCGTAATCCGCTGCCGTAAAGGTCATCGGATAATCAGTGCCATAGCCGTTGACGTCCCCTGCTGCGTTGGTGAGCGTGCCTGACCCGTTCGACGTGAAACGGCCTTCGATCGCGGCGCGATTATTGGCGTCATCAAAGCCGGCGGCGCCAAACGCGTAGTCACCCATCATTCTCGCTGTGCTGTAAGCTGTGGTGTCCGCTTTTTCCATAGTCCCCGAGCCGATCGTTCCCGCCCCTCCTGAGGCGTCGAACTCGATGAACTGGGCGCTGCCGTTGGCCAGCATCGCAAACGCCAGCTTTGCCGAGCTGCCCGAAAAATTCAGGGTCATCACACCGCGATTGTCCGCACCGATCGAATAGCTCCCGGTGAAGGATTGCGCCGCTCCCCCGCCACCCACGGCGTTGGTGTCCAGTTCACCATTGGTGAGATCACCGGCTCCGTCCGCCGTGAATCTTCCGACGGCCCCAAAAACAGACGAAGTGGTCCCATTCCCGTTGATCCCGCTGAAGCTAAACGAGTAGTTGCCATTCAACTCGGCGTTGTTCACACCAGTCTGGCCGTGGACTGTCGGAGCAAGAAGCAACGCGAAACACAGGATCAGCAGAGCATTTAGCTTACGCATGTTTCCTCCATTTGCCAGCTGGGCGATTGAATCTGTCACTTTTGTTGCCATCGGATGGCCTACGAATGAGGCGCGCGGGAAGGGCGCCAGACTTTCAGCGAGAGTTATCCTCGCAGTAGGCACAGGGAACACTCGATAAGTAAGGGTTGACGTAGATGAATCGGATCGGGTCAGAATTCCCATCCGAACATCCCTGGATTGGACGACTTACCGGGCACATTCCGAGAGACTCGGGGAAGGTACGCTCCGTATTCTTTCGGTTGCCAGCCTCGCATAGATTGCCTGATAGCGTTCCACAATCGCAGGCAGTGCAAAATGTTGCTGCACGCGGCGTCTTGCAGCCACGCCGAGGCGGCGCCGTACTGCTGGTCCGGCCTCTATGAGCTTCCGCCAAGCCTCAGCCAGCGCATGGGGATCTCCAGGAGCCACTACTGTACCGGTCTCCCCAACGATCAAGGCGGAATCCCCTACGTCGGTCACGACGCAGGGAGTTTCGCATGCCATTGCTTCGCCAATTGCCATGGGAAAGGCTTCGCTGCGAGAAGAAGTCGTGGCGATATCCAATCCGGCAAACAGGCGAGAAATGTCAGTGCGATGCCCCAGAAGGTGACAGCAGTCACGTATCCCGGCGGCCTCGATCCACTCGACTAACAGTGAGTTTTGCGGGGTAATTTCCATGCCGCAGAGGACGAAGTGAATCTCCGGCATCCGCTTGTGCAGCCGCTCGGCTGCGTAAATGAAGTTGCGATGGTCCTTGTGAGGATGGAAACGAGCCGCAATTCCGATTAGAATCGCATCCGACGGAAGGCCGAGCTCCTCACGTATCGACTGGCGCGCGGCCGGGTCGGGTTTCACTTTCTCGAGATCAAAACCGTTGGGTATTACTTCCAATTTTTCAGCGGCGTAACCGAGAGTCTTGTGGATCCGCTGGGACGCTTCCGAGCAACACACTATCCGGGCGGAGAATTTTCGCGACAACAGGGCGCAGAGGCGATTGACGGACATAGTGCGACGTTTGTCCACATTAGGGTCGAGCGCGCTGTGGTGGATGCCCCAGATCACGGGCACGTCGCCAGCCAGGCGCGCCGCCAGACCGCCGACGAGATTCGCGTGATACATCCAAGTATGAATAACGTCTGGTTTCGACTCGCGTATCCATTGGGCTAGCCGCAGCACCAGCAAAGGGTTGGGCACACTTCTTTTCATCCCGAGTGTGCGTACCTGCACACCAATCCCTTGCATTCTCTCAGCCAGATCTAGAATACCAGTCAGCGAAATGATTTCATTTTCAAAGCGTGCGCCGTCCATCCCGGAGGCAATCCGGCACAACATATTTTCGGCCCCGGCTGGGCCGAGCGTTGTGATGATGTGCATTACCTTGATCATAGTTCTGTCTAAACCAGACGCAACGACGCGCCGTGCCGGCGAAGTACGCTTTCCGCTTCGACGCGACGCTGATAACCAACCAAATCCTCGTAGATTTTCTCGTAGGCCCGTACCATCACTGGGACATCGAAGTGTTCCTTTGCCCGCCGTGCAGCGGCCGTCCCCAGGCACTTTCTGAGCTCTCGATTTTGTAAAAGAAATGTCATGGAATCGGAAAGTCCTTGGACATCTCCCGGCTGGACGAGAATCCCTTCCTTACCGCTTTCCATGAGATCCGGCACTCCTCCCACGCCGGTGCTCACGATGGGCAGACCCGCCGCCATGGCCTCCATCACGGAGAGCGGGTTGCCTTCGAAGTCCGAGCTAAGTACGAAAACATCCGCGGCTCCCAACACTTCCGGAATATCGGTCCGCAGCCCGAGAAAATGAACTTGGCGGGTTAGACCAAGATTCTTGGCTTGCGCCACGAGCCGCTCGTGCAAGATGCCTTCCCCAACCAGGACCAAATGAGCATTCGGGTTGGAAGCAGGCCCTTGCGCAAACGAATTCAGAAGCAGGGAGTGATTTTTCTGTGGAGCAAAGCGTGCCACGCAGACAAAAAGAACATCGCTCTCCCTGAAGCCTTCTCTCACGCGCCATTCCCTGCGTGAAACCTGGGGACTGGCATAGCAACCTATCGGGATTCCGTTCGGGACCACTCGGCAACGTTGAATTCCATAAAGGCGTCCGAGACTGTTTGCCACTTCTTCCGCAACCGCGACGGGCACAACTCCGTGCTTTAGCGCGTAACGCTGAAGCCAGCGCAGGCCGGGTTCAATCTCGCGTTCCGCCAGGTTGTGGACAGTATGCAAAAGTGAAACCCCCTTGCGGAGAAGGAGGAACGGCAATGCATATCGGAAAACATGTAGATGCGTATGGACAATGTCCGGCTGGCACTGATTGAGCACCGGGGGCAATCTGAAGAACATGCGGTAATCGAATCCCGGCCGTTTTCCCAGGTATCGAACTTCCACGCCGGCCTCGTCCAGCAATCGGTCGAGATCGCAGTCCACGCGATTCGCGAAGGAAATAACAATTGGTTCAAATCGCCGGCGGTTCAATCCAGTTGCGATGTGAACGGCGACGCGCTCGGCTCCACCGGGGCTGAGCATCGGAACCATATGTATCACTCGAATTTTATTCATGATTCTTGATTGCCGGTCCGAAGAGCGATTTCCCCCAGCGAACCGCAGTCGAGCCTTCGCGGCCGCCATCGAGTTCCAGGAGAAACAGGAATTCACTGCTTAAGAATTTTTCCAGGAAAAGAGTGTCCACCGAGGTTTCGGGGAAGAAATTCCCAAGGCCATGATGCCCGCGGAACTGGCAATCGCTCTCTGGCGAGGCCGTGAGAAGGAAAGTGCCAGGTGCCGCATCTGAACCACACTCCCGCATTGCGCCATCAGCAGACCGAAGAAGAACCAGGTAGGTTTGCGCATTTCCCAGGTTAGGCTAGATACGCCCACGACCCAAACCCCGAGGGAAACGATCCACAGTCGCTTCGGGAAAGGCGGCATGCCCCGCAGTGACAGCGCCAGGGCACCCAATAGAGCGCAAAAAACGGCAAAGCCAAGGACGCCCTGCTCGACAAGGACCGAAAGAAACGTATTGTGGGCGGGCGGCGCGGGGTCAGGCTCACCGAGGCGGATCGGTTCGGCTAAAACACGGCTGACGATAATCCGGAAGGAATTTACTCCAATTCCAAGGAAGGGATGCGTCCGGAAGATCTCCCATCCCGCTTTCCAGATGATCGTGCGCCCGGTGAACGTGCCTCTCTCGAATTCGCTCGGCATCGTAGATAAGCGTTCCCAGGAGGTTGCGGGAACGAAGTAGAGTACGCCGGCGACGAGCAATGCAATAGTGAGCAGGAGCGCGATTCTCTGACGGCCATTCAGGCGGGCTTGCGTCAAGGGCATGATCGCGAGGGCAACTACCGTTGCAAGCGTGGCGCCTCGGGAGGCCGTCAACAAGATGGTCGTCCCTGCCAAAATGAGTTGCACTCTGTAAACCCAAACAAGCCGCCCATGGTTATGAATTAGCAGGTAGTAGGACATGGGGATGCTCAAGGCCATGATCAACCCCAAGTCGTTCGCATCCAACTTGGCGCCCGCATAGCGCTGATAGACCGACTGCTGGTGCGAAAGGAACAAGTACAGTGTGTCGAATCCCGAGACGAAAGTTCCCAGGACATAGGCGCGCATCAGCTGCATCTGTTCAGCAACGCCGGGGGCCAATTCCCAGATGAGCCACACCAGGATGAAGAGTTGGACGTAGGAGAACACCTCAACAATGGTTCCCTCCGGATAAAGACTCCACAGGTAACTTAGCGCCGCGAGGACGACGAATAGCGCCATGAGGACATGGCCGATTGACGGGCGCCTCACCTTTCCTCTTTCTATGATTGCTAGAACACCTAGGCCTACCGCGACCATCCCGATCAAACGCACGCTTGTGCCGAAACCAGAGATTGTGAATGCGTCTTCCCATGGCATGGCAAAGACCAGCAGCCACAGAGACCCGAATGCAAATTTGCCGAGTGTAGAAAACTGCTCAGCTCCCGCGATAGAGCGAGCCGCTACGCACGTGTCAACACGCGGCAGGACCTCGGGCTGACGCAGACTCACCCATGGATCGCATCGCTCTACCACCGTAAACCCTCGCACCGCACCTTGAGTCATAACGCTCGGCTGCCCTGCAGAGGACTCGAAATGTCCGGGCTCAGTCACTGCAGTGGTTCTCTGTTCGGGTGACTTGGATTTGGAACGAATGCATCAAGCTGGTTCCAATTCCTGTGCACTGGCGCAAGCGTTCGCGCGCAGACTTCGGAAAAGGATGATGGCGCTCGCAACCAGTTGCACAACGGCCGAAATCAACATCGATAAAATCACACCGAGCAGACCTTGCCGGGCAACCAGCCAATAGCAACCCACCACGAGGCTTGTGATGGTCAATATATTCAATGCCACCTGTGTCCGGTAAATGCCCGCCGCGGTCAGTCCAAATCCCAAGAATTGGGCCATGAACAAAATGGATCCGGCGGCCATGATCCAGGGGAGCAGGTCGGCTCGCTCGGCGTATTCGGGCCGGAACAGGATGGTTAGGATTTCGCGTCCCGCCAATTTCGAAAGAAGGATTCCGCACACCCCGATGGCTGCACCAATGATCAGTAGCTTGCCGAGGAGGTTGCCGAACGTTGCAAAGTCGCGGTTGAAATACGATCTGGAAAGCCGGGTGAATGCCGCCTGTCCAAGCGATACCACAGCCATATTCCCGACAGAGATTGTCAGGCCGATCGCTGAGAAGATACCCAAGTCACGTTCCCCAAGTCCGTGCTTGATGAAAAAGCTGGGAATGCTGGAATTGAGGGTAGTTAAGAGCACAACGATCCCTAGCGGGAGACTTCGTAACAACAATCCTCGTTGCTCGTTCAGGTCAAAGCGAGGCGCCAGCGCCTGGTTATAGGAGAGCCATTCAGGTTGCTCACCCAAATTGTGAGTACGTTCGCGGACGTCGTAGCCAAACAGGACGATTGCACGCGCCAGCACAACGCCGGCAATTCCCCACACGAGGCTTCTGGTGACATAAGTTGCGGCTGATAGGGCCAACACGGAGAACAACGCCCTGGCGATCAAGGATTTCGAGATCTCAGCCATTCTGTCGTGCAGTTGCAACCGCGCATAATACACATCGCTGATGGTTTCAAGGCCGTAGGCTACGCCCACCAACAAAATTACTTCCGTCAACTCCCAGCGAAAGCGCAAGATTCGAGTGATGGCAAAAATAATCACGAATGCGGCCGAGGTGGTCAGGAGACGAAGACTGAGGTAATGACCAAAATGTGACTGCCGGCGATCGCTCGAATTCATGACGGAACGGAGTTGCATGTTAGTGAGCATCATCACCGGATATACCAAGGCGAGGCCCAGAGCATATTGCCCGACGAGTTCCGGGCGAACCAGCTTGGTCAAGAGCACGAGGATGGCAAACTGGCCGGCAGCATAAAAGGCATTCCCCACGAACATCCAACTAAAATCCGCACACAAACTGGGCCGTTCCTTCTGCTGGGCTACGAAGACACTCGGAGCTTCAGTGCTCACGGTTTTCACTCCTGGTGAATTTTGCGATGCTCACAGGATGTTTTGCGATGCGTGGCATTGTGGCTAGTGGTCGGCCAGAAAGATCGCTGCTCCACGCAATCCTGGCCGCAAGCTTTACTGCCTCGCGCTCAGAGTTTCACGAGATAGCACACGATCGGGAAGATCCTTTGCCAGCGCTGATGTGAAGAGCTCGGCGCCATCCCGATTAAGATGCATTCCGTCCCGCTGGTAATACTTCGCCGAAAGCGCGGTCGGATCAATCGGCACCGACACATCCACTCCGGCTGTGCGAGCGGCGTTAACCATCTGGTTGACGTCGTTTTCGGAAGAAAGAGTCGGCGGGACAAGCAGAATCAACTTCGCGCCGTGTGCTTCACAGACTTCGCGCAGCCTCTGCAAACGCGGAATCGAAATACTCGCAAACTCTCGGGCATCAGGAATAGCCGGCCGCTGATTCACGAGCAGGAAGAGATCTTCAAGATGGGGAACCAGGTGTTTGAGAATCTGCATTCGAATGGCGCTGCGCGTATCCCAGAAGGTGCTTGCATGCGCGAGCAAGAGATTGCTGGCGGCCGTGCGATCCAGATGCAAATCGGAAGCCACGGAGAGAGAGTCCCGGGCATCGAAGAAAAGCATGGGAGTGTAATCCTGGCGCACACCGTTCTCGAGAAAGTAGTTCACGCCCACGCCCACGACCACCACCTGTGGCCTGGCTCCCCGAAGAAACAGCCGCTGCAACGCATAGAACCAGTCATAGTAACCGGTGGCCTCAAGGAAAATGGGATAGATGCGCATGCGTTTGGACGTCAACGCCTGCAAGCGATCCAGCTCGACGCCGTGCAGGAGCAGCGAATTGCCCACCATCAGAACAGTAGGCGGTTCGTCCGGCGCAGCTGGGTGGATTCTTAAGGCTTCGTCGTACTGCCGGGAAATCCGGGCATAGGTGAGCGAATCATGCTTGAGCAGATATACGGAGCAAATCTCAAACACAATAATGAGTACGAAACAGATCGCCACCAGGGCCTTGGTGTAAGCCAAGGCGGTGGATTTAGAATCGGAAATAGACGAATGCATTGAGATTGCTTCCCGAAAAGAGCGCTAAAACAACGAGGGCGGTGGTGGCAAGCGCCGTCCGAAATGCGTAGGAAGAGTTCGCAAACGGGTACTCCAGGTCGCCGGCTTCCAACAATAAATCCACAATGAATAGCGGAACAGAGAATAGGCCGAGCAGTAAGAATGCCGTGGCATATTCACTCCGCCAGGCAAAATCAGAGAGTCCCGCCAGAAATTGAGTCGCCGCACTAAGTGACTCGGCCCGGAAAAATGCCAAGCTCAAACAGAAAAGGTTAAAAGTAAAGATGCGTTGCCCCCACGCGGAGAGAAAACCGGCAAAGCGGCGAGGTTGGACTGCACCAGCAGCCTTGGACCCCGATGGGAAGATGAGACGTTCGATGGCCAGAACAACGCCATGAATGGCCCCAAAGATGATGAAAGTCCAGTTTGCGCCGTGCCAAAGCCCAGCCAAGATCATGGTCTTCACGAGGTTCAGGGAGGTTTTCCATTTTCCGCCCGCGCTGCCACCCAAGGGAACATACAAATAGTCCCGCAGCCAGGTGCTCAAACTGATGTGCCAGCGTCGCCAGAACTCTTGCAGGCGGCGCGAAAGATAGGGCTGCCGGAAGTTGACCATGAAATGGAAGCCCATCAATTGCGCGCTTCCCCGCGCGATATCGCTGTAGCCGCTGAAATCTCCATACACCTGCCATGCGAAGGCATAGGTCCCGATCAGAACAATCCAGAAGTTCGGCTTTCCGAGTTGGCCGCCGAAGGCCGCATTCGCCAGCAGCGCGCAGTTGTCTGCGACCACACATTTACGCACCAGACCTGAAAAAATCAGCATGATGCCGTCGAAGAATCGGTCGGCATCGAAGCTACGCTCCCGTTGGACCTGCGGCAGCAGGTGACCTGGCCTTTGAATCGGCCCGGCGATCAGATGGGGAAACAAACTGACGAATAGGCCGTACTCAACAAACGACTTCGCGGGCTCCAGCCTGCCCTTATAGACGTCTACGATGTAGGCGACTTCCTGGAAAGTATAGAAAGAGATGCCCGGCGGAAGAATAATCCGGATCAAGGGCATGGGAATGTTGTGAACTCCCAACGTGGCCAATGTTGCCGAGAAGGAGTCCGCAAAGAAATTGAAATACTTGAATGTTCCCAAAATCGAAAAATTCAACAAAAGCGAGAAGATAAACCACTTTTTGCGGTGGGAGTCCCCGCGATCGGGAGTAATTTTCTGAGCAATCAGGAAATCCATCGTGGTGCTTCCAATCATGAGCGCAAGGAAGCGCCAATCCCACCAGCCGTAAAAGAAGTAACTTGCGAGCAGTAGAAAGACGTTTTGCCCCCGGCGATTCAATCGCCAATAGACGAGCACAACCGGTAACAGAAAGACAAAATAGGCAGGGGAGTCAAAAAGCATGGGGCTAAAGAAGTTTTTATCTACCAGATCGATTGCGGAGCGAACTCAGAGCTGCTCTCCTGGCTGGCGGCGGAGCGCAACCTTTCCGCGGGTGCGACGAACTCGTTCAAGTAAACTTGTTCATTAAGGTACATTCGCTAGGCTCGGAAACCACGCATCAAGCGAACATCGCTTTTCGCTGGCTTGATCTAGCTTCGAGCGTGCGCGCGATCATCGGCGTAGCCGCCGTAGCCGTAACTTCCCGTAGCCTTCGGATCCCAGCTGTTCAAAATGGTGCCAAGAACCCGTGTGCCGTCTTCGGCGAATCGCTGGCACGCGAATAACGCGCTTTCGGTCGTAGTTTGCCCCGCGCGGATTACCAATACGACGCCATCCGCGAGGTGACCCAAAACACGTGCGTCGGCGAGATGGATCATCGGTGGCACGTCTATCACGACCATGTCGTATTCCGTTCGCAGTCGATTCAATAGAGTGGACATTCTCGGAGAATAGAAGAGATTAGAAGGAGTCACCCCACAACTGCCTCCCGGAAGGAGGCAAAGCCCAGAAAGTCCGGTCTCGCGGACCAAATGGGAGATGTTGACGTTTTCAAGCGAGCCGTCTCCGCGCAACACGTCGCTCAGACCCCAGTTGTTGCCCACACCAAAAACTTTATGCAGCCGGGGGCGGCGCAGATCGCCGTCAATCAGCAGTGCCTTGCGACCGATCTCCGCTACCGCGATACTGAGATTACAAGCAACGGTTGTCTTGCCCTCGCCCGGGCATGGACTGGTGATGACAATAACTCGCGGATGCTCCCCGTTATCGTTGGGCAGAAGAATGGAGCTCAGCGTCGTGCGCGAGCATTCCGCTACCAAGGAAGGCTTGCGTTTCCAGGTGGCGAGCTCTGGGCAATCCGCGTGTGATCGGGCAAGAACTGGACGGGGGCGTCGCGGATAGAGCCCATTTGAGATTTGGCGCGGAATTGCAGATTCGTCCAGCGGAATAACGCCGAGCTCCGGCAAATCCAGGAAGACTTGTGCGTCCCCCGGAGCGCTGATCCGGCGGTCAACACGCTCCCGAAGGAGCACAAAACCAAAACCCAGAAGCACTCCGCCGCACAAGCCAATCGCAGAGTTCATTGGCAGACTTGGACGGTAAGGGAGCAACGGGGGCCTGGCGCGGTCAACGATCATGACGTTGCTGTCTCGCATGGCGGCAGCCAAGCTGGCTTCCTTCACCTTCTGCAGCATCATTTCGTACAGCCGGCGGTTGGAATCCACATCGCGTTTCAGAGTGTCGTAATGGATGGCCTTCTCGGATTGATCCGCAACCACTTTTTGCTGATCGGCGTTGGCATTCGATAACAAATTTTCACGGCGGAGCGCGGCGGAATAGTCGTCGCCGATGCGTCGAAGCACGTGGCTGCGTTCGTTCTTCATCTCGGATTGCAGTTCGTCGATCTGCGCTTGTACTCGCTGAACTTTATAGTGTTCCGGGGTCAGCGTTGCGCTGAGCTCGGCATATTGCCGCTGCAAGTCAGCCAGTTTTTGGCGGTACTCGCGCATAGTTGGATCGTCCAAAACTTCCGGAAGGGAATCTGCCGGCTTGTTCTTCGCACCTTCAAATTTGGCCTGAGTGGCAATGCGGTCTGCCTGAGCCTTGGATAGCTCGTCTTCCAATTCTTTGAGGCGATTTTCCGCTAAGTTGTCTTTTTCCGAGGTGAAAGAAAGCCCTGTGGCGCGGGCATAATCCTGGAGCTGCGCCTCAGACTGTTCCATCTGGGCTTTCATTATGTTCAAATGGCTCGTTAGCCAGTCGGCGGTACCCTGGGCGGATTTCCATCTCTCCTCCTGGCTCAGTTCAATGAATTCGCTGACGAGCGTATTTGCGAAGTCGGCCGCTCCCTTGGGGTCCGGGGACTCGTACGTCACCTCCAGCAAGCGCGAGTTGCCGGATGTCCGTACTGTCAAATTCCTTTCGATCTGGCTGATCAATTTCTCGCGCTGCGGGAGATTCGAACTTCTGGAAAATTGGAAAATGTGCCGTACGCTCGCCGTGAATTTTCGCCAGCCGGTTGGCGGCTGTTCATTTTGGAGCTTCAGTCGGTCGATCACGTGATCGAGAAGGGATTCACTCTGCAGGAGTTTCACCTGCGTCTCCAGATATGACTCCGGGGGAACAGCGTTGCCGCCGGAATCGGTTCCGTCCTTCGGTTCCAGAAAGCTCGTTCCCTGAATCTCGAAGGAAGTCCGGGCCCGATAAATCGGGGTCTGGATCAGGCTGATCAAGATGGCCCCGAGCAGGCCCGCCAAAGCAAACTTGAGTAACGTCCTCCGGTGACGGAAAAATATGCGCCAGTAGTCAAGTAGACTGTCGTAGCCCGGCGAAGCGGCGGCGTCCGCCGAAGGTGACTCCACATACCTGTACACCGCGGGACGCTGGTCCATCCGTGAGCCGACAACGCTCAAACGCCCCTCGGACTTCTCAAGAGGAAAATCGGAATCTCTCATTTAAGTGCCTCAGTCAGAGTTCAAGGTGTGCGCCAGATGGCAAGGCCTGTTCCAGTTTGGAGAGCTGCTTCGAGTGCACGAAGAGCTGCTTTCTTGCCCGTGCTGCCCGGAATGAACAAAATGTCATCGCCCTGGAGTGGGACGTCCGCTTTTTTCCCGGTGAGTACGTCCTTCACATCCACTGCCATCTCCTCACGCTGATCGGCGTCGCGCTTCAAGCGCAGAATTCTGGCGTGTCGCGTGTCAGCTGTTCCGTTTAGCCCTTCAGCAAGGGCCAGCGCCTGCAGGACGGAAATGGACTGATTTTCGCCGAGCACGAAACCGCCCGAGCGCCTCACTTCGCCGATTACGTAGACCATTTCAGCCTTCGGGACAGAGATGACATCGTGCGGAAGAATTTGAATGTTCTCTTCGGGGTTCTTGGCTTCCATAATCTTCTGCAAGTTCACTTCGGCAACACTGAATTGTCCGGAAGCATCCAGCGCCGCGCCTGGCAAGGGAATGCAGCCCCAGCCCAATTGTCGAGTGATGCGGATGCTATACCCGGCGTCCGGCCGGATGCCTCCTGCCATCGATAACATCTCTAGCAACGTCTTGTGTCCCTGGATCTGGTGAACGCCCGGGGTATTTACCGCACCCAGTATAGAGACCGGTTGGCTTCGCAACTCCCTCACTGTGACGCCAACTTCCGGGTGACGAATGTAGACGTTCAAAACCTTGTCAAGCTCCTGTTCGGATTGCTGCACGGTCAGACCACCAACGTGGACACGCCCCGCTGGCGGAACTTGAATGTTTCCGTCGCTGTCGATGCGAACTGGTTTGTTCGCCACGTCACCCAATTCAGGCCCGGAAATGTCCAGAAGGTCGTCAGGTCCCAGCAGGTACGTGGAGCTTGCCTGGCCGCCGCACTTCGGCGTCAACCCGTTCGGCTGCGGCGACGAAGGAACCTGCGCACCGGCGCCAGAGGCCAGAAACAAAACCGTCAGCCCGATCGACACTATATTCTTGACATTCATCGGCGTAACCAAGCGCGAATCCACATTTGACCGGGCCAAGCCTGCAAATCCCCGGCCGCCCTTCTCTGCCATCTCGGCGACGTCCTCGCCATGGATTGCAATATTTTTTCGATGCTCCACTTTTGTGATAACAAGAGGTGATTTTTCGGCTTAACCCGAACTTGGAACGGGAATGGAATGGCGCGTGCGCGAAGCCATAACCGCACCAGCGGTTTCAAAAGCAGGCACCTGAGTCCGCGGCTTTTGCTCATGAACAAGCCAGGAACGGTGCATTTTCTCCACATTGGCCGCAACCGCCCGGGAAAATCCAGTCGTCGTAAAGACTTCCAGATCCATCCAAAGTGTCGATGCCGCATTCTTTCGATAGAGTGTAAAGCCGCCCAGTCGCTTGCCATTGCGTTTCATCAGGCTGAAAGTCAAACTCCAATTTGTGTCGGATGATGCCGGTGAATGGTCCCAAAAAAACTGAAGCTTGGAGCGGCTGACCGGTTTGAATGGACCAAGCTCGACCTCGCCCGGCACTCCCGATGAAAAGTACAAACCAAAACCATCGAATCCAATTGGTTCAAGACACTGCTGCAGAATTTGGCAGAATTGTGGGAGGCTGCTGCACGACTCCAGAGCGTCCGCCGCCCGGCGGATGCGAATGTCATTGGCGATCACATGACGCTGGTTCAGCGTACGGCTAGCCACGCGGCCAAGTTCAAGGAATTCGTGATAACGCAACTGCCGCACGCCGATCAACACGCCAATCCCAGCCACCACCAGGACCGCTGCCACTACAGTGTCTCCCGGGTTGAGGAGAAGGAGACTCAACAGCCCAAAGCAGGCGCTCACGCCATAAAGCAGCAGGACTGTTTGTCTATGGGAAATACCCCGCCCCAGCAACTTGTGGTGGATATGCTCACGATCAGGACTGAACAAACATTTGCCGCTCAAGAACCGCCGGATCACCGCGACGGTGACGTCCAAGATCGGCAGCCCGAGCGAGACGATCGGGATCGCAACTGCAATCATGGTCGGAGATTTGTGCGATCCGGCGATGGCGATTGCGCTGATGAGGAATCCAATTAGTAGACTGCCGCAGTCGCCGAGGAAAATGGAAGCTGGATTAAAGTTGAACCGCAGAAATCCCGTGATTGCCCCCGCAAGGGCCAGCGTCAGGATCAGGACTACTCCATTGTGGTCAAGGACCGCTACGATACAGGTCACCAGAGTAGAGAAAAGCGCGGATCCCGCGGCCAGTCCGTCAAGGCCGTCAATCAAGTTGAAAGCGTTGGTAATCCATAAAACCCAAATAATTGTGAGGGGAAGTCCGACCAGCCATCCCAAATGCGGATGGCCCACAAGGAAAGACAATCGTGATATTCCAAGGCCGTTGCTGAAGAGCAGCACTGCTGCCGCGGCCTCCGCTGCAAACTTGATGTAGGCGCTGACCCCGCAAAAATCGTCGATCAGGCCAAGTACGAAGATGATGGTGGCCGGCCCGAGGATTTTCAAAGTGAGCTGCGGCAATGGAAACTCGCGCGTGCCGAATTGCTGTGGCAGCCAATGCACTAGAAGTGCCATGCACGCGAGCGTAAGGAAAATGGCGACTCCACCTAGACGTGGTATAGGGCGAGAATGGACATGACGATCCGAACTCGGCGGAGAGACCCAGCCGCGGGCAAGCGAAAAATCGCGGACCAAACGCGTAAATGCTGCGGACGCGAGAAGCGCGACGATAAACACAAGAATGGGCATGACTTTCTCGGAGTTGGAGCGGGCGATTCTGAAGCCCTACTGACTCAATACCTGATCCTCAGGTCCGGCTAAGCCTTGCCTTCCGAACATTCCGGTGATTCTGCTTGCCTGACCTTGCACAGCCTCAAGATAGATTGGATGAATTTAGGATGACGAATGAATTGAATTCGAGATTGTCTCGCTCGAGGCAAGTCCGGCGGGGCGGGCATCACCGATCCAACTTCTCTCAATTTCGACTGCAATCGAGCGCTGCAACAGTTCAACGGACAACACGAGCTTCAATCCCGATTTGATTCTGACCACGATCCCAGTCATTCCCCGCAGGGGCCCGTCTTCGATCCGAGCGATATGGCCGACTTGGAGGAACGGCCAAGGCATGGTCGCGAGGCCGCTTCTGCCCGCGCGCTGGATGTCCGCGATCTCCTCTTCCGCGACCGGAACGGGTGTCTTCCCAATCCCAACGATCTGTATGACTCCTGGCGTCATCAACACAGGCAGGCGGTTATGCGGGTTCATCCGACAGAAGAGATAACCCGGGAACAGAGGCGTTTCGATTTCCTTCATTCGATCGGACCAGCGCCGCATGTATTTGCTGATGGGCAAATAGCATTCGTACCCCGCGTTTTCCAGCAGCAAGTTCGCCGTCTTCTCTCTGCTTGTTCTGACCAGGATCGCGAACCACGGCCACTGTTGATTGTGATTCCCCATAGTGACTCCCCTAGAGAAGCTACCGCCGGTGGAGTCCCAGTATTCGAAGGACTCGGAATCGGCGAAGGCCTAGGTTCCCTCGAACGCATCTGTCAGCTCAAGTTACCTTCGCTGGCAAGAGGAAAACTTGGCCCGTGCGGAACCGTAACGGATGCCGAACCCATTCACAATCCGGTCTTAACCTTAAATATCGGGCGGACAATTCCCGAGAGAACGGAAGGAATCGCAATTCATAGTATTTCTGTGGAGTTGCACAATCACAATTCGTCATCCAAGTCCTGTTCGTCCTGGGTCCAGGTATTCCCCTGACTCCAATGCCTTGATTCAACTGATTGTCATTTCCACATGCGCCTGAATATCCTTGTGCGCATGCAGCTCATTTCGGAAAACCTGGAAACAATGAGTTAACTTGATGCCATGCTTTTTGATCCCCCTGCATATTTCCTCTTCCTGATACCTGTCGCGCTGTTGTACTGGCGTCTCAAGCACCGCGCCCAAGATATTTTCCTACTCCTGGCCAGCTACTTTTTCTACGGATGGTGGGATTTGCGTTTCCTCGCGCGAATGATTGGCAGCACCACCGTGGATTCCCTGATCGCCCAGAATATCGCGCCCTGCCGCTCGGACCCCCACCGGAGGAAGTGGTTCATCTTCTCGCTCATGTTGAATTTCATGATTTTGGGGATCATCAAATACTTTGACTTCTTCGCGGGCTCCTTCCTAAGCGCCCTCGAAAAACTTGGAATTCACAATAACCCGCTGCCCTTGATTCGCATCATCCTTTCGCCAGGCATTTCGTTTTACACGTTTCAGGAAGTCGCCTATATCGTGGACGTCCACAAAGGGAGGATCGAAGTTTCCAGGTCTTACTTCGATTATGGTCTCTTCATCAGTCTGTTCCCTCACTTGACTGCCGGTCCGATACAAAGGCCGGGGCATCTGCTCCCGCAAGTCCAGAAGGTGCGCACTTTCGACGCGGATCGATCTTTCGATGGCCTGATGCTGATTTTCTCTTGCCGCATCCGAAAATGCGTGGTCGCGGATAGCGGATAATTGCGCCGTTCTGGCAAACGCCGTTTTTGGCGGTCAATTCGGCCCTTCACATTTCTGGCTTGTGCTGCTCGGAACGTACGCGTTTACCTGGCAAGTTTATGGAGACTTCAGCGGTTACAGCGATATCGCGCGCGGAAGTGCTCAATTGCTGGGCTTCCACTTTATGGTCAATTTCCGCCAGCCCATTCTCGCCAATCGTCTTCAGGATTTCTGGTGCCGCTGGCGCATCAGCTTGACGACCTGGCTTCGCGATTACTTGTCCATTCCACTTGGCGGGAGTGCTAGGAGCCAATGGAAAACCACCCGAAATCTCTTCATTACCATGGTTCTCGCCGGTCTCTGGCGTGGCGCAAATTGGAAGTTTGTCGTCTTTGGTGCCATCCATGGCGTGGTGTTAGCTGTGTAGTGTTACGTTTCCCGGCCAAGGCGAAGTGTCAGGGTGTTACTCCCCCTGGCCTCTGAACCAGTTTTTTCTTCCTCTTTGCCCAGAGAATTCTCACCCTCAATGTTCTTTGCCTGAGTCTTGCATTCTTCCGGGCGACCTCTCTTACTTCGCCGGTGCAACTGCTCGAAGGGCTGTCGAATTTCGCCTGGCGGAGTGAGTACGCCATAGCATTCTTCACGCTTTGCCTCTTCTCTGTACCACTGTTCCTTGCAGACCTTCTACTGGAAGCCAGCGATCACGAATATCCATTTGCAGCCTCTCCCTATGCCGTTCGGACCGGCCTCGCGGCTGCCGCTCTCCTTGTACTCGCATTCTTTTCAGGGAGCAGTCTCAATGCCTTTGTCTATTTCCAGTTCTAAGCTCGTGCCCGTTTTCGATGTGAAGGTGCTTCTTTGAATTTGAGGGCGCCACGCTTTTCACGTCAGCATTGGCAACTTTCCTTCCCCCAGACCGCGAATCACATACCTGTGGCTTCGCCGAATGGATGAGCCTGAAGTTAATTCCCTGAATCCATTGAATAGCTTTTTCACTTAGCCAGAGTGAAATGGAACGAGCAATTAGAGGCGTTTCACGACAGCACGGGCCAGGGTCTTCGATTTTTCGATGCGCACGGATTCTTCGCCAACGCCACCGATGCTGATGCGGACGAAGTTATCTCCTTGCAGAACATAGAGCGCGCCCGTGATCGGGGTCCCCACCCAGTACGCCTCCTCACCGAGCCCCTCAATCCGTCGCGGTTTGCGTGCTTCTTCATCTTCAGGCTCGGGCTTTTGCGCCTTCTTGCCCGCGGCCCGCATTTTGTCCTCTTCCACGTCGGATTTGTGGAATTGCCTCTGCCAGAATTTGCGCGGCGCGAGCGCGGAGGGCTTGGCCGAAAGGGGTACGGCCAACGCGACACTAACCGATTTTCGAAAATTGGTTGTGTGGAAGAGGCATTCCGAGACCAGCATCTCGCCATTTGGCTGCACGCTGGCTTTAGTTTCGTTGACCGGCTCACCTTGGACGGCCTCTATTTCCGCGCTGGTAAGCAGGGTGCACGCGTTCTTCTTGCCGCTTGCCAAAGTTCCGGCATCGCCGCTCATTCGCCTCTGCGGCGAACGCCCAGCTGCTTGTCTAGCGGGCAGTGCAATCGCGCACAAGAAAAATCCGCAAAACACAGATCGCTTCGCGTACCTGCAGTTCATATCTTTTTCCAATTACGAAAATGGATTCCCCATCTGCGAGTCTGCCGCGCGATTCCCCTCTTGCGCCGGGCTCCGCGCTTATCCTCGCGCTGCGCTAGGCCTGACTTCAATGCCCGTCATGTTTATTACAGTTCTGGTTGCCGCTGACACCGCTTGCCGGGTCGCCATAGCAAAGCTGCCCGCCACCCTCGTTGTCACCGCTCCTGGTGCCAAATTGCGTGCCGTCGAAAGCGGCAAACAGTCCTCGGCCACCCACTTGCCGCGCGATCGTGGCCAGTGCATCCTGCGCACTGGCAGGCCCAGCGGAAGCGTTCTGCGAGGGGTCGTTCACGCACGAGCCGGTGCAGCCGTCGGCGTAGCCCACCACCACGCGCCCAAACTTGTCCACGGTGATGTCGTTGAAGTCCAGCAGATTTCGACATGGGTTGCTGCCGCCCTGGTTCCAAATGCAGCCGCGCTGCACGGGGTCGGCAGATGTCGCGTCCGCGGCGGTCCAGGTGCGACCGCCGTTGTACGTGAATGCGACGTACAAATGCCAAATGCCGAGGAAATCGGCCGACTGCGTGTCGCCAGCCGTCGGCGTGCCCAAGAATGCAAAGGCCGCACGGTTGTCATCGCCCGCGATCACTTCAGCGAACTCGGCGTTTTGAATTCCGAACGGAGTGCCCGCGTCTCTGGACTTCGACCAGTGCAAGCCGCGGTCTTGCGAAATGGCGATCTTCGAATGGCCATCACCGTTGACGTAACCGAAATAGATCGTGTTATTGCTGCCCGCCGCAACCGACGGGTCGCTGCCTGGGCTGATGCTCAACGCATCCGGTATCGTCCGGACAACCCAGCTTAGGCCGTTGTCAGCGGAGACAGCCACCCCCGGCCGGCTCACATTGCTCGCGTCCGAGCACTTCTCGTTGGGTACGTAAGCTGTGCCGTCAGGCGAAACGCGAGCGTGCCCGTGCAAACCGCCGCAAGTTCCCGGGGCAACAGGGCGGTCAACGCCGTTGACGGTCGTAAACAAGTAGATTGGAACACCCGGCCCGAACGTAAGGCCGCCGTCATCGCTCCGCGAGCAGAAGGCGGTAGCGATGTCTTGTGAGCAGTAATAAATCGCATGTGGATACGACGTCCGAGTCAGGGGCACCGGTGAAGCGTAGGGGCCGCCCCCTACTGTCTGATGGTCAACGCCTGCCGGCTGGCCGGAACCCTGAGTCGGTAACCATGTGTCGCCGTCGTCGTCAGTGAACGACAGTTCGCTTGTCACCAGGTTGAGTTGCGAAGAGAAAGTGCGATTTGGACCGCTGAAATGACCGTCGTCTGTGAAAAGGATGGGGTCCAGACTCACGCGCGCGAAGGGCGAGCGCTTGTCCTCCCAAAATGCAGTGGCGGGCTTAAAAGCATCATTGAAAGTTACTCGCAGCGTGTGGTTGCCTGCTTCGATGAACGCCTTGCCGGTGTTCCAATCCACACCAACCGACGGTTCACCGGCCCCGTGCTCTCCTGCGGTCGAGGAACCTAGCGCTGGCTGGATGCAACTCGGGGGCTGTTGTGCTCCGGAACAGTCCGGGGGCGCTGGATAGATCACAAAAGTTGGCGCTCCAGGAGCCGGCGGAGGAGGTGGCGGAGCAGTTGGCCGCGCAGCGATGGTCAGCGTAAGAACGGCGTGTGAAGCGGTTGGCACCGGTGCCAGCGAAGCAACCGAGCGGATGTGCCAAACTCCATCAATGGGATCGGTGACGGTCAGATCTTCTTCGCCCGGCCCGGTTGAAGTATCGTCGGGCGACCCCGGGCCATGGTCGGCACCGCTGGGGCTGATGGCAAAGATGTCCAGGTCGGTAGGCACCGTGCTGGTCCAGGTGTACTTGATCGTCAGCTTCGCTGTCATCGACTGATAAAAAGTTGCCGCTGGCGCGGGGAGCACCACGGTCAAGTCGTGATCGTCGCACATCCCGGGCGGACAGATGTCCTGTATGCCGACGTTAGTCACCGTGCCGCCGCCGACAGCGGCAAAATCCCACGAGACCGGGCCCGAACTGCTACTGATCGAACTGCTGGGAGGTGTGCCAGTCTGGGCAAAGACGGAAGGTATGCTACGAAGCAACAGCACCAGGACTGCTGCAGAAAGCAAAGTTACAAGGGTAATCAATCCCATGGATCGATCGATTCGCATTAGCTCACCTCTCCAAGCGCGCTCCTCCGAAGAAAGTCCTCTCGTGTTCCCCTTAAGACTTTTATTCGGCAGAATTGGCGCCACTCTTCTTCGCTCATGTCTATTACCAACGTGCGGGCACTCTTAATTCGGGAAGTTCGCGCATAAAGGACCAAATGTCGTTCCCAGGTATTTCTTTCAGTACCTGGAACGCAGACCCCGGTATGCGCCGCATTGTTAGTAGAAATTCCAGCCCTATGGAAGAGGGTGAATCCTGCAAAAAGGTCTACAGGAATTACCTGAATCATAGCTGGCCCGCCAGCCTGGCCCGAACACCAAGCAAGATTCAGCCCAGAAAGACCTGCGCCTTACGCGTATGCCAACACGACAGCACCTGTGAAGGCAGACGTCGATATCTTAAGTAGAAGTTATCTCATAAACACATTCAAGCCGCTGAGCGGTTGAAACTAATGGCAAAGAGCGTAAATCGAGAACATGGACCTTACCGACGCCCAGTGGGCGGTTCTCGAACCGTTGTTTCGTCCCAAA
>Ga0207416_1000288_pt1 | contig 91046 bp, 87 predicted proteins | sample PaiPotPPM11metaG_FD_184107 | JGI IMG/M metagenome (GOLD analysis project Ga0207416, IMG submission 184107) | Iron sulfur acid spring bacterial and archeal communities from Banff, Canada, to study Microbial Dark Matter (Phase II) - Paint Pots PPM... ... | reverse complement strand
ACCGAATATCGCGCTTGGATGTACGTCTCACCAGGCATCTCCTTGTGCTTACGAACGGGTTGCCACGGTAAGATTAGCATTTGGCGCGATGATTGTCTCAGGGTAAGAAAATAGCTGGCGCGATTCGGGGACTTGCCAGCACCCGCCGGTTCCGCTACTATAAGGAACGGCTCTAAAGCTTGGAGGGACCCGAGGCGCCCTTGTAGCTCAGTGGTAGAGCGCGTCCTTGGTAAGGACGAGGCCGCGGGTTCAATCCCCGCCGAGGGCTAATGCAAAGCGCATGCGCCCGTAGCTCAACTGGATAGAGCGATGGACTCCTAAGCCGTAGGTTGGAGGTTCAAGTCCTCTCGGGCGCGAATTTTTAACTTTCACACTCCGGAAACCGGGGTGTGCATTAGCTTGTCCCCCAAAAGATCAAGACGGTCGAGATGAACGCGGCCGCTACCTAATCGGAAGATAATGGCAAAAGCAAAATTTGAGCGGAACAAGCCGCACGTTAACATCGGCACGATCGGTCACGTTGACCACGGCAAGACGACGCTGACGGCTGCGATCACGAAGGTCCTGGCCGACGCAGGCACAGGCACAAAGAAACTGATCGTGGATCAGATCGATAACGCGCCCGAAGAAAAAGAGCGCGGTATTACGATCCAGCTATATCATGCTGAGTACGAGACCAAAAACCGCCACTATAGCCACGTGGATGCACCGGGTCATGCCGACTACATCAAAAACATGATCACGGGTGCAGCCCAGATGGACGGTGCGATCCTCGTCGTCTCGGCAGCGGATGGTCCCATGCCGCAGACACGCGAGCACATACTGCTCGCGCGCCAAGTCGGTGTGCCCTATCTGGTTGTCTTCCTTAATAAGATCGATATGGTCGACGACCCAGAACTCATCGACCTTGTCGAGATGGAAGTGCGTGAGCTGCTCTCGGCCTATAAGTTCCCGGGTCAAGAGATCCCAGTGATCCGCGGCAGCGCCCTCAAAGCGCTGGAAGAGACGACTCCGGGCGAGTGGTCAAAGAAGATCACAGACCTCATGGATGCAGTCGACTCGTATATCCCCGTGCCGCAGCGCGACGTGGACAAGCCGTTCTTGATGCCAGTGGAAGACGTGTTCACGATAACTGGCCGTGGCACGGTTGGTACGGGCCGGGTGGAGCGCGGCAAGGTCAAAGTCGGCGATGAAGTCGAGATCGTGGGCCTAGTGGACAAGGCACGCAAGTCAGTTGTGACGGGCATCGAGATGTTCCGCAAGCTGCTGGATGAAGGTATTGCCGGTGACAACATCGGTGTGCTCTTGCGCGGCATCGAGCGCGACGACATCGAGCGCGGTCAGGTACTGGCCAAACCCGGTTCGATCAAGCCGCACAAGAAGTTTCAAGCCGAAGTGTACGTGCTGAGCAAGGACGAGGGCGGCCGTCACACGCCGTTTTTCTCGAACTATCGTCCCCAGTTTTACTTCCGGACGACGGATGTGACGGGTTCTATCAAGCTGCCCGAAGGGGTGGAGATGGTGATGCCCGGCGACAACGTGCGGATGGACGTGGAGCTGATCACGCCGATTGCGTGTGAGGAAGGCTTGCGTTTTGCCATCCGTGAGGGCGGCCGCACGGTCGGCGCAGGCGTCGTCACTAAGGTGACCGAGTAATGGCCAAAAAGGATAACCGCGTGATCCTGACGCTGGCCTGCGGCGACTGCAAGCGGCGCAACTACACGACGACCAAGAACCGTCAACATACAACCGCGCGACTCGAACGGCGAAAGTATTGCCGCTGGTGCCGCAAGCACACGGGGCATAAGGAAACACGCTAAATGTAGCAACGGACCTTTAGGTCCGGTCTAGGGCGGTAGCTCAATTGGTAGAGTAGCGGTCTCCAAAACCGTTGGTTGCAGGTTCGAGTCCTGTCCGCCCTGCAGCGGTCGAGCTCGTCTCGACCGGGAACATAATCTAAAGAAGGAAGATTAGTGAAAGGCATGACGACGCCGCCGAAAGCGTCGATAAACGGAGCCGGGAACCGGCCGGAGCCAAAAGTGAAGGCCGCCGAGCGCGCAATCCAGCGAGAGAAACGCTGGCGCGAGCTGACCGCTGGTATTCGCTCGATCGCGTCTGAGATGAAGCGCGTCACCTGGCCGAGCCGTGAGGAATGGATTTCGGCCACCATGGTGGTTGTCGGCCTAGTCGTCATTGTCGCCCTGTGGACGCGTTTTGTGAGCTTCATCGCCGAACTTATCTTCAAAACCGGTAGCTAAAGTAAAGTGGCAGAAGAGACTGAACCCGTGATCGATCAACAAGTAGCCGTCGCCGCGCCGGAAGAGATCGGCATTTCCTCAGATCCGGACCGCAAGTGGTTCGTTATTCACACCTACTCCGGATACGAGAACAAAGTCAAGGCGAACCTCGAACGCCGCATCAAGTCCATGGCGATGCAAGAATATGTCTACCGCGTGCTCGTTCCCACTGATAAGGAAGTCGAGTTTAAGGAAGGCAAGCGGCGCGAGGTCGAAAAGAAGGTGTACCCTGGCTACGTGCTGGTTGAGATGAAGATGACCGACCAGTCGTGGTACGTCGTGCGCAACACGCAAGGCGTGACGGGCTTCGTGGGTTCGCCCGGCGCGGGCGAAAAGCCGCTGCCGCTTGCCGAGAAAGAAGTCAAGACGATCCTCAAGCAGATGGGCATCGAGACGCCCAAGCTCAAGATCGACTTCAAGAAGGGCGACCGCGTCAAGGTGACGTCAGGACCGTTTTTCGACTTCACCGGCACGGTCGACGAAATCGACGCGCAAAAGGAGCGCCTGCGCGCGCTCATCTCCATTTTCGGGCGCGAAACTCCGGTTGAGCTCGAGTTCTATCAAGTCGAAAAGGTATAACGTGGCAAAAAAAGTTTTAACAACGATTACGCTCCAATGTCAGGCCGGCAAGGCAACGCCCGCGCCGCCGGTGGGGCCTGCGCTCGGACAGCATGGCATCAATATCATGGAGTTCTGCAAGGCGTACAACGAACGCAGCGCAAGCCAAGCCGGCCAGATCATCCCGGCCGTGATCACGGTGTACGAAGACCGCTCGTTCACATTCATCTTGAAGACCCCGCCGGCGTCAGAGCTCATCAAGAAAGCTGCGGGTGTCGAGAAAGGCTCGGGTGAGCCCAATCGCAATAAAGTCGGCAAGATTTCGCGCGAGAAGCTTCGCGAGATCGCGCAGGCGAAGATGGCCGACCTCAACGCAAACGATATTGAGTCGGCGATGAAAGTGGTTGCGGGCACCGCGCGATCGATGGGCATCGAGGTCGGATAAAGCATGAAAAAGCACGGCAAGAAATATAATGAGAGCCTCAAAGCACTCGGCGAAGAGCGGCTTAAAGATGCTGCGCGCGCCATCGAAGCCGTCAAGTCAACCGCAAAAGCGAAGTTCGATGAGACAGTTGAAGTGCATATTCGGCTCGGCATCGATATGAAGAAGAGCGAGCAGAACGTGCGTGGCACCGTTGTGCTTCCGCACGGGACGGGCAAGAGCAAGCGTGTCATCGTGTTCGCCAAAGGTGAAAAGGCGCGCGAAGCGCAGGAAGCCGGCGCAGACGTGGTCGGCGATCAAGACCTTATCGAGCGCATCAAAGGCGGTTGGAACGACTTCGATATCGCGGTCGCGACGCCCGATATGATGGGTGCGGTGGGTTCAAGCCTCGGCAAAATCCTCGCGCAACGCATGCCAAATCCTAAGGTCGGCACGGTGACGCAGAACCTCAAACAAGCGGTTGGCGAAATTAAAGCCGGTAAGATCGAGTATCGCCCGGACAAGGCAGCCGTCATCCACGTCATCATCGGTAAAGCTTCGTTTACAAAAGAAGCGCTGCTCGATAACTTCTCGACGCTCATGGATGCCATCGTGCGCGCTAAGCCCGCTTCCGCGAAGGGCACGTACCTCAAAAGTATCACGGTCGCGACCACCATGGGTCCGGGTGTGCGCGTCGACCCAACAAGGTTGAAGGCAGCGGCCTAAAGAAACAAAGCAACGACAAACACAATGTAGCAACGGACCTTAGGTCCGTTTTCATCCGATGACAGCAGGTCGCGCCTGACCGGTCAAGATAAACTCGACCGCTACAGGTGCGCCAAGACCGATAGGGGCCTGCCGAGGAAGCCACCGGCCAGCGTGCCAGCGTAAATGTAGCAACGGACCTTCGGGTCCGTTCACGATTTGCGAGCGCTTTCTCCATCGGAATGGAGAGAGCGCTTTACTTTTAAGGAAACAATAATGCCGACACAACGAAAGAACGAGAGCATCAAGGAGCTGAAGGCGCGCGTTGAGGCGCACCCCAACTTCTTTCTGACAGACTATCGCGGTTTAACCGTCGGCGAGATGCGCACCCTGCGTGTAGCGTTGCGCAAGAGCTCGTCCGATTACGCGGTTATTAAGAACACACTCTTCGGTAAGGCGATCGGTGACGACAAGCTCGGCGAGCTGAAGCCCTTGCTCGAAGGCCCGACTGGCGTCGCGTTCGCGGGTGATGATGTCGTCGCTGCCGTTAAAGCCCTCGTTCAGTTTGCCAATGAATCGAAGAAGTTGAAGATCAAAGCCGGCATCATTGACGGGCTCCTGTACGATCTCGGTAAGATCGAAGCGCTTTCCAAGGTACCGTCGCGCCCCGAGCTGTTAACCAGGCTCGTGGGCTCGCTAATGTCGCCGCTGTATGGGCTTCATAACGTGTTGTATGGCTCAAAGCGCAAGCTCGTCTTGGCGTTGAGCGCCGTCCACGCAAAGAAATCAGAAGCATCCCCTGCCGCTTGAAAGGAACGAAAACTCATCATGGCCATCGCGGATATCATCTCACAGATTGACAACCTCACCGTACTCGAGCTCCACGACCTCGTCAAGACGCTCGAAGAAAAATATGGCGTCTCGGCAGCGGCGCCGGTTGCCGTGGCTGCGGCTGCGGGTAGCGGCGGAGCGGCTGCTCCCGCTGAAGCGAAAACGGAATTCGACGTGACCCTCGTCGCCGCAGGCGAGAAGAAGATCAACGTCATTAAAGCCGTTCGCGAAGTCGTCTCAGGTCTGGGCCTTAAGGAGGCTAAAGATCTGGTTGAAGGCGCGCCCAAACCGGTGAAGACCGGCGTCACCAAAGAAGAGGCCGCGGCGATCAAAGCCAAGCTCGAGGAGCAAGGCGCAACCGTCGAAGTCAAATAGGTAGGTTAATGTGGCGGTCGACTCTACGTCGACCGCTCGACCAATCGCCGTTTAGACGCCTTTGAGGATAAGCCGCGCGTCGGAGCTATACGAGAGCGGCAGACCCCGCGAGCTAATCATTTGGGGCGACCAGTGCGCGAATTGGGTAGGATCGCTCTTGAAAAACGCCTCGATACGCGCGACGCGGTCCTTCGTTGATGGGTGGTCCTGCACGTACTGCTCGAATCCAGTATCACCATAGAGCTTCTGTAGTTTTTGGAAGAACCAGACCATGCCCCACGGATTATAACCGGCTTTACCGGCCAAAATGGCGCCTTCGTGGTCGGCCTGATATTCTTGTTGCCGGTCGAAGTTTAGGAATCCATAGCCTGCAAGGAACTGCGCGAGATTAAACGTGCTCGCCGCGCCTTGCGAGTGCACAAAAAGACTTCCGATAGTAAAGATAATGTTGAGGGTCTGCGCTTTGTGGACACGGTTCATCACGTGACCCAAGACGATGTGCCCGGTCTCGTGACCGACCACGTTTGCCAGCTCAGCCTCGTTGCCGGCATTTTTGAGCAGCGCTTCATTAACATAGACCCAGCCACCCGGAACTGAAAATGCGTTTGCCTGCTTGCCTTGCACGATGACGAAGTTCATCGGCCACCAGTGCGGCAGCGCTGCTTTCGAGATGTCGCTGCCGATGCGGCGCAGCACAGGGTAATACGGTGATTGGTTTATGATCTGTCCCCGCTTACGCTGGTCATCGTACACTTGCTGACCGATCTGAATTTCCTGTTGGTGGTCGTCGGCACGAGCCTCGGTTGCGAAGGGCGGGGCTGCCATAGCTGCACTCATCGCGCATACCCCGCAGATCCACGACCGACGTGAGAACGTGTGCGTATCCATCATCTATATAACGTACCACGGGTTGAGAAGAGTTTCACCCCTGCATTCGAACAGGGCCTTAGTGAACAAGCAAGCGGAAGTGGTCGCGGTGTCCCTCATATTGGTGGTCTCGCTGCTCCTGACTGGATGTACCAAGGTTTCCGTGTCGCAGCGCGCTGCTTCGGGCAACGCCGCACCGGGAATCTTGCGCGTTAGCACAGGGCGAATCGACAACCTCAACACCGTGTTGTCTGGGGGCGGGTCATCCACGTACCTTTCATACCTGTGGGGTGCATATCTGTTCTTGGCCGACGACCGCAATCAGCTTATACCCGAATTGGCCACCGAAACTCCAACCCTATCCAATGGGGGCATCAGCGCCGACGGGCTGACGCTTACTTACCATTTGCGTCACGGCGTACGTTGGCATGACGGTGCACCGTTCGATGCGCGCGATGTGATTTTCACCTGGCACGCGATCATGAATCCAAAGAACATCGTGGTCACGCGCCTCGGTTACGAGAAAGTTGCGGCAATGACGGAGGTCGACGCCTACACAGTGCGCGTCCGTCTCAAGGAACGCTATGTGCCCGCCGTGTCAAGCCTCTTCGGCCCAGGCGAAGTTCCGATGCCGATCTTGCCGCAACATCTGCTTGGCGCGCTGCCTGACCTCAATCACGCCGCGTACAACAACAAGCCTGTCGGCACGGGCCCGTTCATTGTCGATCGCTACGACCCAAGCATCGGTGTATACCTCAGCGCGAACAGCCAGTACTGGCGCGGCCGGCCAAAACTGCGCGGCATTGACTACCGAATCGTTCCCGACCCTAACACGGTGAGCGTGATGGTCAAAACTAACGAGCTCGACGTGGCTCACGTTTATGCCATTCACGCCGCCGAGCTTGCTTCGTACCCGGGCGTCAAGATTGTGAAAGAACCCGCCCCTGAAATTATCTACCTCGCGTTTAACGTCACCCATCCGCCGTTCAACGATGCCGGTCTACGCCGTGCCATCAGCATGGGTGTCGATCGCAATTTTTTTGTACGCGTCTTCCAAAACGGCTCGGGACACGTCGCGGAAACCGATCAGCCTCCGTTTGGGTGGGCATTCAATCCCAATGCGCACGAGCCGCGATACGATCCCCGTCTTGCGGAGCAGTCGCTCGATGCATTGGGTTGGCGTAAGGACTCGAGCGGCTACCGCTCAAAAAACGGGAGACAGCTCTCGCTCACCTTTGCTTACATTACCGCCAGAGATCCCGATACGAGGTTTGCGCCGTTCTTTCAGAGCGCGATGAAGCAGATTGGCGTAGCAGTCACGCTTAAGTCCTATGAGTACGCCCTTTTTTACGCGCAAAAAGAACAAGGTGGCATTCTCAACACCGGAAACTACGACATCGCCATCGCAGGCTGGGTGTGGGGCGTCGATCCTGACGACGCCACGCTGTGGATGTGTGACCAGATTCCGCCCCAGGGCTACAATGTCTCCCGCTTTTGCGATCCACGAGTCGATGCTCAGGAGCGTGTCGCGCTCACCTCATACGATGAAAAGACGCGACGTCAAGCGTATTGGAACATTCAGGCTCTGCTCGATGAGGAAATGCCGGCGATTCCTCTTTCCTGGGTAGACGTTCTGTACGCAACGCGCGACAACGTCAAAGACTTCGCGCCGGGCGAAACCTTCTACGGCTCGTGGAATTGGCGCAAGGAATGAACGCTCGACAGACCGTTATCGCAAGAATGGTACCAGCAAGAGCGATACGATATTGAGCACCTTAATCATCGGATTGATAGCGGGGCCCGCCGTGTCCTTATAGGGGTCGCCCACCGTGTCACCGGTGACTGCAGCTTGATGCGCTGGGCTGTTTTTGCCGCCGTAGTGGCCGTCTTCGATAAACTTCTTGGCGTTATCCCACGCACCGCCGCCCGACGTCATCGAGATGGCGACAAAGACGCCGGTGACGATTGAGCCGACGAGCACGCCGCCCAACATGAGGGCAGCATTGTCGGGCTCAATAATGTGCAAGGCACCGAGTGCAACGATGATGATTGGCGTGAGCACCGGAATCGTTGCGGGCAAAATCATCTGTTTAAGAGCGGCAGCGGTCACAATGTCAACGCAGCGCCCATATTCCGGCTTACCCGTGCCATCCATGATGCCTTTGATCTCGCGGAACTGGCGGCGTACTTCTTCCACGACTGCTCCGCCCGCAACGCCAACAGCCTCCATCGACAGAGCGCCGAACAAGTACGGCAGCGCGCCGCCGATGAGCAGCCCCGAGAGCACGTATGGGTTGTCGAGTGCGAAGACAAGCGCGGCGGCCGCCTGTCCGGCCTTCTCAGCCAGTTCTTGCTGGAATGATGCGAAGAGCACAATAGCGGCAAGCGCAGCGGAGCCGATTGCGTATCCTTTGGTAATGGCCTTTGTGGTGTTGCCAACTGCATCGAGCGGATCGGTAATTGCGCGAACCTCGGGTCCGAGTTTTGCCATTTCTGCAATGCCGCCGGCGTTATCGGTGACCGGACCATACGAGTCGAGCGCAACAATGACGCCGGCCAGCGAGAGCATTGCCATGACTGCAATCGCCACGCCATAAAGACCCGCCAGCGAATACGATCCTAAGATACCTGCGACAATAACCAAGATGGGTAGTGTCGTGGCGCGCATCGAGACGGCGAGGCCGGCGATAATGTTGGTCGCGTGACCGGTTGTCGATGCCTTGGCAATGGATTGCACGGGCTTAAACTGCGTGCCCGTGAAGTATTCGGTAATGATCATTATGAGTGCCGTGATAGCAAGACCGATCAACGCTGAAACCCAGAGCCGCCATGGAACGTACTCGCCGTTCGCAACTGCATCGGCCGCTCCGCCCATGACGTAGGGCGTGACAAACCAAAAAGCTATGGCCGACAGAACCGCTGCGACGGCCAGACCCGTATACATGGCCGCCATGATTCTCGTGCCTTGGACGCGGACGAACAGTGTTCCGATGATGGACGTGATGATTGAAATGGCACCGAGCACGAGCGGAAACACCGCAGAGATGAGCGCGTATTCGGGAGATGAACGGAAGACGAGGGCACCCAGCAACATCGCAGCGATCGTCGTGACACAATACGTCTCGAAGAGGTCGGCAGCCATGCCGGCGCAGTCGCCGACATTGTCACCCACGTTGTCGGCGATAACCGCCGGATTGCGCGGATCGTCTTCTGGTATGCCCGCCTCAACTTTACCCACGAGATCGGCGCCGACGTCAGCCCCTTTGGTGTAAATGCCGCCGCCAAGACGCGCGAAAACTGAGATGAGCGAACAGCCGAAGCCGAGTCCGACCATCGCGGTGAGCGCCCTTTGTAAATCGTCGGGATACAAGTGGTGCATGATGGCGAAGTAACCCGCTACCGCGATGAGCCCCAAGCCAACGACGAGCAAACCCGTAATGGCCCCGGCGCGAAACGCGACGAGGAACGCCGGTCCCATACCTTGGCGCGCCGCCTCAGCGGTGCGCACGTTGGCGCGCACAGAAATAGCCATGCCGATGAAGCCCGTGGCGCCGGACAGCAACGCTCCCACAAAAAAGCCGATCGCAGCCTGCCACGAGAGGAAGAAGCCGATGAGCGCGATGAGGACGATCGCCACGATCGCAATTGTTGTATACTGGCGGCGTAGGTACGCCATTGCGCCCTCTTGTATGGCCGCTGCAATCTCGCGCATGCGATCGTTGCCTGCAGGCTTGCGCAAGATCCAAAGAATCAGGTACACTCCGTAGAGGAGTGCGAGAATACCGCTTACCAGCGCGAAGCCGATAGCGTCATTGATCAGACTATCTGTTGAAGTAGGCATCGAAGCTCGTTGTCTCCACTACGGGCGCAACAGCGCTCCAAAAGGCCCGTGCATAATGCACTCGCCGGGAGCTTGCATTCTCGGAATAGAGCGTTGTTTGAGATTCAGTTCCTGCCTCCTGCGCCATTGCGCGCTTACGCGTCAGTGGAGCGGAAGGTCGACCACAAATCATGACTAAAGTCGAAGGTCCGTGGCAAGTTTTCTAGGTCAGCGATTCCTGCGACTCGTCGCCGTCCTTCTCACGATATCCGCCGTGTCTTTTTTATTTCTCCATCTCATCCCCGGAAATCCAGTCGAGATACTGTTGGGCGAACGGGCCACGCACGCCGACGTGGTGCACTTGACGCATGAACTCAAACTGGACCAGCCATGGTACGTTCAATACGGAGCGTATCTCGCAGCGGTGTTGCACGGCAACCTCGGTCGCTCGCTCACCGATAACCTCCCGGTAGCGGAGAAACTCGTCGCGTATTTTCCTGCGACGGTCGAGCTCAGCATTGCTGCGATGATCGTCGCGAGCATCATCGGCATCCCGGCTGGCCTCTTGGCTGCAGTCAATCATCGGCGAGCGCTCGACACCGCGACGAGCATCGGCTCGCTGCTCGGCGTTTCCGTGCCCGTGTTCTGGCTCGGGTGGATGTTGTTGTGGCTGCTCGCATACGAGCCGAGTAAAGTCGGTATGAATCTGTTCCCGCTCGCCGGCCGGATCTCGATGAGCTACAGCATTCCGGTCCACACCCACTTCATCACGATCGATGCGCTGCTTGCGGGGAATTGGAATGCGTTCGTCAATGCGCTGTGGCATCTTGTGCTCCCCGCTGTGACGCTCGGAACGATCCCCATGGCAATAATCGCAAAGATGACGCGTGCCGAGATGCTCGAGGTGTTGCAGACGGATTACATACGCACCGCGCGCGCCAAGGGTGTGAGCAAGGTGGGGGTCATCGTCAAACACGGGTTGCGCAACGCGCTCATCCCCATCGTGACAGTGGCGGGGCTGCAAACCGGGTTCTTGCTCGGCGGTGCAGTGCTCACGGAAAGTATCTTTGCGTGGCCTGGTGTTGGACGGCTCGCCTTCGAGGCGATTAGCAATCGCGACTACCCGCTCATCATTGGCTCCGTGCTGCTCTTTGCGGCGACATTCGTGCTCGTCAACTTCATCGTCGACATCTTGTATGCGCTGCTGAACCCGCGTATTCGCTACGCTTGACGTTCTCAGGATTCTCTGAGCGCTCTTTAAGGTTGCAGGGGTAAGATGAAGCCCAGCTGCGAAGCTTTCGGCTACAGGCGTTCTCTCCGAACTTCTTGAGGCTGTTATAAAGATGAAACATCACGCCGAAGCGAGCCTGCGCACGAAGTACCGCCGTCTTGCGCTCGCAACCTTACTCGTCTTCATTGCGGTATCTTCGGTGCTTCACTTCACTCTTGGCTCAATCGTCGCCGCGCTGAAGCTCAACGGCCCCGAACAACCAATGGTCGACCAGCAGAAAGTCACCATCCTGACGATATCTCACCTGGAGAACGTGAGGTTGACGCCGGTTGCGATCATTCCTCACATCAGACTGCTCCATAACGTGACACGGCCGGTGCCGGTCAACGCGCCCAAAACTACCCGCACTAATCACGTCGTGGTAGCCGTCAGCAAAGCGCCGGTGCATGGGAGCTCCAAAGCATTCAGCGGTGGCCCCAAGCAGCAAACCGGTGGCCGAACGCGCGTCGCCGAGCTCACCGCTCCTACCGGCTACAGCGCCAGCAATCTTGGCAACACAGGTTCTGGTGGAGACACGTCCGGCCAAGACCCAAGTTACCCTGGCCGTCAAATCCCGAATGGGCCCGTCTGGGCAGATGAGGGTCCGCCCGGACATGCCGCCACAGGAGGTGGCATCATCTTGGGTGGCGGAGGCGGCGGCGCAGTCATTCATACCATTCACGACAGCTGCTCGCCCTCGCGGGGCGATTTTATCGGCTCTTTTTAGCCCGCCACTGTAGCAACGGACCTTTAGGTCCGTTTAGAGGGCGCGAGCTTTCACCGCGCCCTTTGCTTGTGCCGCCCGTCACCGCCCCATACGTCACCAGATGCTAGTATATGAGCAATCTGCACCGCGGGGGTATGGCAGCGTGAGCAAGACCTTGCAAAGTTGGGGCACGGAAGCGCAGGATAGTGCTGCACGCCGCTCGTCTTTGGGCCGCGAGTCGCGCGGCTCGCGTGTCTGTGGGCGCTGCTTCGCGCGAAATGAAGCGGGAGACACGTATTGCAAGGTTTGCGGCGACGAGCTGCCCGAAGGCCTGGCTGACTTTGACATCGACGCTACTCGGCGTCTCGTGCCGGCTGCCGCACGCGCGCAGCTGATCGTTGAAGCCGGCAACGGCGGCTCGGCTGAGTTTTGGATCGACAACGATATAGCCCTCGTTGGTCGGGCGTCGCCCTCCGAAGGTGTGGAGCCGGACGTCGACCTTACGAACGTAGATCCCAATCGGCTTGTCTCCCGCCGCCACGCTTTCATCTCACGCCGCAAGGGTGGCTTCGTCATCGAGGACCTGGAAAGCGTCAACGGGACATATCTCAATGGGGTGCAGCGCCTACAGCCGCACGCTCAAACCTTGTTGCGTGACGGGGACCAGGTCAGCTTTGGGGAAACCCGCGCAATTTTCTGGACAGAAGCCACCTCCGGCGTGACAGCTCAAGCGCCGGCTTTAAGGCCGGACATTAAGGCCGCCAAGAGCTAAAAAGTAGATACTTTCGAAAAAAAGGGTAAAACCGTAATAATGGATAAAAAGCGGCGCCTGACGCGGGATGCGTCAGGGTCGCTGCTTTGTCGTATGAGATAATGCTGGCGACGCTTAATGTCTTCACAGGAGCGCAAGCCATGGCTGGCCGCCGGCGCAGCTCGAGCGACGACAAACCCGAGAAATCCTGGGTTACATCCGGGGAAGTCGCGCGCGCCCTCAACATGACCGACGCCGCCATACGCCGTTGGGCCCGTGAGGGGCTCGTTGAGTCGATCAAGACTCCCGGCGGCCAGTACCGCTTCCGCCGCGAGGCGGTTTCCAATCTCATGAAGGCGCGCTACGGGCCAAAAGTCGTGCGCACGAAGTCGCGAGCAGCCCGATGACCACGCGCATGAAACCGCAGGACTTGGCCGTCATCGGCGGTGTGCCGCTCAGCCGCGAAGAAGTCATCCACAAATACCTTCATCTCGTCAAGTATGTCGCGGGTCGTATTTCCATCAATTTGCCGCCGCACGTCGAAATCGACGACCTCATTAACGAGGGGATCCTCGGACTCATCGACGCGATCGGTAAGTACGATGACTCGCGCGGCGTGAAGTTCGAGACCTATGCGATCACCCGCATCAACGGCGCAATCCTCGACGCCCTCCGAGCACTCGATTGGGTTCCCCGAGCGGTGCGCCAGAAGGCTCGCGAGCTCGAGCGCGTTTTTGTTGACCTTGAGAACCGACTCGCACGCGTGCCGGAAGACGAAGAAGTCTCCAAGGCCTTGGGGATCACGCTGAAAGAGTACCACACGCTGCTCCTCAAGATTCGCGGCACGTCGATCTTGTCGCTCGAAGAGTTTTTGCCCAACGAAAAGGGGCACGACGTCGCTCTCCTCGACACGCTCAAAGACAGCGGACCCGACGCCACGCACGTTATCGAGTCGACGGAAGTCAAGAGCACGCTTGCAGCCGCGGTCGAAAGCCTCCCGCCGCAAGAGCGAACGGTCATTTCCCTGTATTACTTTGAAGGTCTGACGCTCAAAGAGATAAAGAACGTTTTGGAAGTGTCCGAGTCACGTGTGTCGCAGATTCACGCGCAAGCGGTCATCCGGTTGCGTTCGAAGCTGCGTGTGCTGCAAACGGACATGGGCATTCGCGAGGGTGACCCCACGATCAAACAGAAATACGTGCGCAAGAAGCCACAACCACCGCACGGCCAGCATCCCTCACACCAGCCTTCGCAACCTTCGCACCCACAGCACCGCACCCCACGCGCAGCCTCCGGTTAAGCCGCAGCTCTTCAAGAGGTCAGCGGCCACTTCAGGGGTGAAAGCGGCACGCTATGCAATGGCTCTCATCTCTTCGCGAAGGCCTCGCAAAGACTCGTAATAATCTCACCGGACACCTCAATGCGTTGCTCGGCCGCCAGCTCGTGGACGACGAGTTCTGGAATCAGCTGGAAGAGACACTCATAGCCGCCGACTTCGGGGTCGCCACAACCCAGAAAATCATCGAGCAGCTGAAAATCGCTGCCCAACAGCAAAACCTTAAGGTCGCTGATGACGTTATCCGGGTGTTCAAAACCGACGTCGCCGATTACATCAAACACCCCAACATCGAACCGGTGCCGATCACGACCAAACCGCATGTCGTGCTCGTTGTGGGAGTGAACGGATCGGGCAAAACGACCACCATTGGGAAGCTGGCGGCGCAGGAGCGTAAGGGCGGGCGGTCCGTCATGCTCATCGCGGCTGACACCTTTCGCGCTGCAGCGTCTGAGCAGCTGAATATCTGGGCTCAAAGGGCGGGCGTCGAGATCGTGCGCCACAAAGAGGGCGCCGATCCGGCAGCTGTTGTCTTCGACGGCCTCGCCGCGGCGAAATCGCGCGGTATCGACGTCGTTTTCATCGACACGGCGGGACGTCTGCAAACTAAACACAATCTCATGGAAGAGCTCAAGAAGATCCGTCGCATCATCGCCCGCGAAGTAGAAGGCGCTCCGCGGGAGACACTGCTCGTGCTTGACGCCACGACTGGCCAGAACGCTCTATCGCAGGCCAAATTGTTCCATGAAGCGACCGAACTCACGGGCATCGTCCTGACAAAGCTTGACGGCACCGCGAAAGGCGGGATAATCGTCGCGATCATGGACCAGGCCGACCTTCCCGTGAAGTACATCGGATTTGGTGAGAAGGTCGATCAGCTTCGCCCCTTCGACCCGCGAGGGTATGTCGAGGCGCTCTTTTAATTTAGAGCCAATCGGCCGGTCGACATAAAGTCGACCGCTACACGCGAATATAAGGGAGACTGTCTTGTCGGATAAAGAGAAGGATAAAGCGCTGGAAAACGCCTTAGCTCAGATCGAGCGCCAGTTTGGCAAAGGCTCCATCATGAAGCTGGGCGAGGCTGCCGCCAACATGCAGATCGAGGTTATTTCTACAGGCTCGATCTCACTCGATGTTGCGTTAGGAGTCGGCGGCCTTCCGCGCGGCCGAGTCGTTGAGATTTACGGCCCCGAGTCATCCGGTAAGACAACGCTTACGTTGCACGTCATTGCCGAGGCGCAAAAGGCCGGCGGCGTTGCGGCCTTCATTGACGTCGAGCACGCGCTCGATCCGGCCTACGCCCGTAACTTGGGTGTTGACCTCGACAATCTGCTCATTTCCCAGCCCGACACGGGTGAGCAGGCCCTCGACATCGCCGAAATGCTGGTGCGCTCGAATGCCGTTGACATCGTGGTGATCGACTCGGTCGCGGCGCTCGTTCCGAAGGCCGAAATTGAAGGCGACATGGGTGATTCCCATATCGGCCTGCAGGCCCGGCTCATGTCTCAAGCATTGCGCAAACTGACCGCAGCCATCAGTAAGTCGCGCACGACCATGATATTCATCAATCAGATTCGCGAGAAGGTTGGCGTGATGTTTGGCAACCCCGAGACCACGAGCGGCGGCCGGGCGTTAAAGTTCTATGCGTCGGTGCGCTTAGATATCCGCAAGCTCGAGCAGATCAAGAGCGGCACCGACCCGGTCGGTTCGCGTACACGGGTCAAGGTGGTCAAGAACAAGGTGGCGCCGCCGTTTCAGGTCGCCGAATTCGACATTATGTACGGCAAGGGTATCAGCCGCACGGGCGACCTTATAGACATCGGCCTCAAGCATGAGATCGTTGGCAAGAGCGGCTCGTGGTACACCTACGGTGACGCTCGCATCGGTCAGGGTCGCGAAAATGCCAAAACATATCTCGAGGAGCACCCTGAGACTGCGACTGAGCTCGAGGAGAAGATCCGCGCGCTGCTCGTCCGCCAAGCTGGCGGAGCGGCAGAGAACGGCGCAGCGCGCTACGCAGTCGTCTCGGAGTAACATTCGTGCGTGCCCCGGACATTTTTGGGCAAAGCCTCTCCAAACCGGTCTTCATCACGGCGCTGCGTATGCTCGCCGGCAAGCGGCTCTCAAAAGCCCAACTCACGAAGAAACTACGCGACCGCGGCTTCCCGCCGGATATCGTGCGCGAAGCTGTCGACGAATGCGAGCGGCGCAAGTACGTCGATGACCGTACTTTCGCGCAGCTCTTTGTGACAAACGCGCTCGAGAAGAAGCCCGTCGGACCCTTGCGGCTCATGCGCGATCTCATCAAACAAGGCATTGATAGCGGCCTTGCCCGAGAAATCATCGCGGAAACCGAGGGCGATCATGATGAGCGCCTTGAGCGGGCGATCTGCAAACTTGAAGCGGCGCGGCCCGGAGAGCGTTTTGATCGGCTCGCGCGCCGGCTGGTGACACAAGGCTTTACGGCGGGTGCAGTCGCGCGTGCATTGCGCCAACGCGCGGCGCGCGGCCATACAATAGAAGAGCCAGAGGAAATGCCGTGAGTGCCGCGCCGAGCGAGGCTCCAGCGACAGTCGAGCTCGGCGGCGGATTCATTTACGTGCGCCGGCCCGACGGCCGTGCTGCCATTCTAACGCCCCACTTGCAAAGCGCGGGTGTCGCCGGCATGATGAGCCCAAGCTCGGTGAACGCGCGTGATGCAAACGAGCTGCGCGTGTGGCTCGAGGATTGGGGGTTTGAAGCTTCACTCCCTATAGCCCAAGTCAATCAGGTGCACGGCACCGCGGTTGTCAGAGCGCGTGCGCAGGATGTATCCTCCGACGATGCAGATGGATTGTGGTTTGACGGTGACGGATTGATACTCAGCATCAAAGCTGCCGATTGTGCGCCCGTATGGCTTGCGGATATGGCCTCCAAGCGTTTCGCGCTCGTGCACGCGGGGTGGCGAGGCGTTGCCGATGGCATCGTCGCGTCTGCGGTCGATGTGCTCGCTGCCGGTGGATCGGAAGCGCAGGAGCTTGCTGTGGCTGTTGGACCGCACTTACGGCCGTGTTGTTTTGAGGTGGGACCTGAGGTCGCCTCGCGCTTTGAGGCAATTGAGGGCGCAGTCAAAAGCGCGGATCACCTACAAGTGCCGCGCCAGCGAGAGGACAGCGTTTCGCTCGATCTGGCAACTGCTATCCTTGCTGATCTGAGCGATCTCGGTGTGCGCGGCGAACAGGTCTTTGTTGCCACCGCCTGCACGCGCTGTCACCCCGAGCTCTTTCATTCGTACCGGCGCAACGGGTCGGGTGGCCCGCTCATGGCGGCTGTTGCCGCCAGACGCACATGAGTACAACCGCCGGCGGCGCAATCGCTACGCGCGGTTGCGCACTTATTGTCGACGACGAGCCGCACGTGGCGGAATTGCTGAGCGACGCGCTCGCCGCCGAGGGCTTCACGCCGGTGGTCGCGCCCGACGGGCTCGCGGCACTGCGCCGTGCTAGGCAATACGCCCCCGATGTGATCGTACTCGACATCGGGCTCCCCGGGCTCGATGGGTTTGAAGTGTGCCGGGCGCTGCGTAAGGAAACGAGCGCACCGATTATTGTCGTGTCCGCACGCGGCGACGAAATCGACAAGGTGGTGGGACTCGAAATCGGCGCAGACGATTACTTGAGTAAACCATTTTCGCCTCGTGAGTTCATTGCGCGCGTACGCGCAATACTTCGCCGTTCCGGCTCAGAGCCGGCGCAGCCCGCCAAGCGCCGGACGGTTGGCGAAGTGTGTGTCGACGCAGATAGCCGCGAGGTGACGGTGGCTGGGTCTTTGGTTCGGCTCAAGCCTCGAGAGTTCGATCTGCTCTGGCTATTTGCACGCAATGAGGGCCGCGTCTTCACGCGCGATCAGCTCATTGAAGCTGTTTGGGGTTTCGATTTTGAGGGAGACCCGCGAACGGTTGATGTTCACGTACGCCGGATCCGCCGCGCGCTCGGTGACCCGGCATCAGAACCGCGCTACTTGCACACAGTGCACGGGCTTGGCTATAAATTCGTATCGCCGAGGCAGCTATGAGCCACGGAGCGTCAGAGCCCAGGACTTGGTCACGAGAAGAGCTGATAGCGATTCTTGGGCAACCGGATAGCGAAAAAACGCAAACTTCGGACTCAGAAGACCTGCCCGACGGGCAATATATCACTTCTGTAGAGGTTGATAACAACACCATCGGAGCCACCCGAGTCTTGCACTGGTGGTGTTCGCCCGTAGCCGATGATGCAGAGGACATTGATCGGGCTTTCAAAGCCCTTCAAGAGCAACCGATGCCTGAATTGAACGAAACTAATGCTGTCGTTACTCGAGCCAAGGAAATATTGGACATTTTGGCCGACAGCTGCGTTGCTACTTCAGCGGTGACAGGCAACGAAGATGATCGTTGGGAGATCTGGCGAGCATGTTCCAAGCACCGGCAAGCTGGGTTGAAGGGACGGCTTGACGATTCGATATGATAATCTGACATGACGCGCGTGAAGAGGATTACGCCGCCCGAACTTTTTCAAAATGCTCAGTACGCTTACGCCTCCGTAGCAGCCTCGGGGCACTTGGTCTTCGCAGCCGGCGCCTGTCCGCTTGATGAAGCCGGCAAAACCGTAGCGCCCGGTGATCTCGACGCGCAGACAAAACAGGCTGTACACAATCTCTTTACGACACTCGAAGCCTCAGGATCGTCACCGGAGCAGGTGTTGAAGACGACGATCTACGTCGTCGCCTCGCAGCGATCTGACCTCGTGCGCGCTTGGGACATCATCAGAGCGGCATTTGGAACTGTCGATCCTCCAAGCACGTTGCTCGGCGTCTCGATGCTCGGCTATCCAGATCAGCTTGTCGAAATAGAAGCCATAGCGGTAGCGGCTCCAACCGCCGCGACGTGAAAAAGGATCGTCGTCAACAGCTTTCGCGCCTCCCTGACCTCGCCACGCTCGCCGCTAGATTACGCACCTTCGCACGGCGTCAACGGGCACTGCCACTGCTCTACGTTGAGTTCTCTGCTCGAGGGCCCTCAACGGGTCCAGGAGCGCGGGGGCGCGCGGTCATCTTCAAACAAGCTACGGCAGGTGCGTTGAAAGCGTCGCTCGGCTCAGTCTTGCGCAAAGGCGATCTCGTCGCGGCAGGCTCCGGCGGCAAATGGTTCATCGCATTGTTGAGCGCTCGTTCGACCGGGATGAGCGGACAATCGTCCGATGTGGACTTGGGCCTGGCGGCAGAGCGCTTGCGCCATACCGTGCAACGAGAACTCGCCCGCTTACAAGAGCCGATCGCCGGCAAAGATGCGGTGGCCCAACGCGTCACGGTGCGTTGCGGGTGGAACGTTCTCGAGCCATCGGAGAACCCAGTCGAGGCGCTGCGTCACGCAGTGCGTGGTGCTGCACTTGTGGCTCGTATCGAGGAGCGCCGGGCAACAGTGCTCGCTGCGGTCACTCACGAGCTGCGAACGCCACTGACCGCCATCATCGGGTTTGCCGAGCGTCTGCAGACGCACCCGACCGCAGCGCGACGAGCACGCTACCTGGATATCATTATTGATGAGTCCAAGCGTTTACAGAGGCTCGCTGAAGGACTCATCGACATCGGTTCGTGGACTGCCGGCAGTCTTCGACTAAATTCCGAAGCGCAAGCTCTGAAAGCGATCGCGCAGGCGGCTGTTCAGGCAGTTGCAGAGCGTGCCGCCGCCAAGCAGGTGAAAATTCGTTTTACGGGAGACGCGACAGCCCTCATAGACCGCGACCGGTGCTTGCAGATCTTCATCAACTTGCTTGACAACGCCGTACGCTACTCGCCTCAGGGTGGTCGCGTGACGGTCAGCCTAAAGAACGCTGGTCGATTCTCCACAGTGAGCGTAGCAGATGAAGGCCCGGGATTTTCGGCTCCGCTTCGCCGCGCTGCCGGAATGGCGTTTGGCGCCGGCGCAGATGGCAAAGTTGGGCTCGGCCTCGCGATTGCGAAAGTCTTGGTCCAGGCGCACGGCGGCGCGATGTCGATAAGGAAGAGCGCGGTGGGCGGCGGCATGGTGTCCGTCACTCTTCCGCGCCACAAGGCGCCGCAAACAAAGAATTCCGCAGGGCGAACAGGTGTTTGTGAGTAACAGTTAGGCGTCCGCCGACTCTCTCTTAATAGGAAGAGAGAGGTTCGCCAGGCGTGAGACCAGAGGCACCGCGCATTTTTCACCGATTATTGGGCGCGATATTTCTTATTGCCGCGTGGGTTGCGCTTGCGTCGCCGTGCCATGCCGACGCCGCTGAGCTAGATGCACTCTCGAAAGCCGCTACGCAGTATCGCGGGCCTTCGCCCGACACCGGACAGATCTATTCGGAGTGTCTTCTTTCCACCGTTCGTTATGACGTAAGTTTTACGCCGGACAAGACCACCTACGTGATTACAGGCGATATCGGCGCAATGTGGCTGCGCGACGCTAATGCACAGGTGCGCCCGTATCTGTTCTTCGCCCAAGACCCGCAAGTACGAGATATGTTGCGCGGCGTCATCGCGCGCTCTGCCAAGAACATCCTTGTCGACGCGTACGCCAACGCGTTCAACCGCGATTATCAAGTGACCGAAGAAAAATTTGAGCTCGATTCCCTTGCATATCCTATGGTGCTGGCGTGGAACTACTGGAAGCAGACCGGCGATACCGCTGCGCTGACGCCTGAAGTGAAAACTGCCTACGAACGTGCGGTGTTCCTGATGGAAGTTGAACGCGACCATTCGCGCTCGCAATACAAGCACCGCTCCCTCGCCAACGGCGGTGCAGGCAATCCTGTTGGCTACACCGGCATGGTGTGGACGGGATTTCGCCCGAGCGACGACGCGGCGTTATACGCGTACAATATTCCCTCCAACATGTTTGCGGTCGTTGCCTTGTCGGAACTGTCCGATTTAGAAACGAGCGTTTGGCACGACGGCGCCATGGCCGCGCAAATCAGCCTGTTGCGTGACGGCATCATGGATGGCATCAATAACTACGGTATCGTGTACACCCCAAAGTACGGCTACATTTACGCGTACGAAGTTGACGGACTGGGCCACTCCAATTTGATGGACGATGCCAATATCCCGAGCTTGCTCTCTATCCCATATCTCGGTTATCCGGCAGACGCAGCCATCTATAAGAACACACGCCGCTTTGTGCTGTCGACAGACAACCCATACTATTTCGAAGGCAAAATCGCGCGCGGCATCGGCAGCCCACACACACCAAAAGGATACATCTGGCCGCTCGCACTTGTCATGCAAGGTCTCACGGCAGAAGACCCAAAAGAAGTCGACGATGTGCTGTCGCAGTTGCGCGCATCCGATACAGGCACGCATCTGCTGCACGAATCGTTCGATCCAAACGATCCGACGAAATTCACTCGCTCGAACTTTGGCTGGGCATGCTCGCTATTCGCAGAACTTGTTCTCAACCGTGTGATGGGGTATACGTCGCCGCTTCCCCCAAGCAGGGACGGCAGGCGCGGCACAACCGTCTCGCTTTCGCAGCCATTCTTCAGGTAACGATCCGGTGGCCGTAACCCTTGTCATCGGCGCCCAATGGGGGGATGAAGGCAAGGGGCGCATTGTCGATTTCTTGTCTCGCGGTGCGCATGTCGTTGCGCGATTCGGCGGCGGCTCAAACGCTGGGCACACCGTGCGCGTCGGCGATAAAACCTATAAGCTGCGGATCGTCCCGAGCGGTGTTGTTGCCGGTGTCGACCACTGCGTCATCGGTCCCGGCACAGTCGTCGCTCCAGGCCAGCTGGTGGCTGAGCTCGATACACTTGAGTTTAACGGAGTCGACACATCCCGCGTTTGGGTTTCGGATCTTGCGCACTTGATTTTGCCGTACCACGTTGAGCTCGATAAGAGCGCCGAACGCGAGCGCGGCGAGGACGCGCTTGGAACGACAGGCAACGGCATCGGCCCTGCGTATGTCGACCGCGTCGCGCGGACCGGGATTCGTGCGGGAGACCTTCTTGACATGCATCGTGCCCGCCAGGCACTGTTCGCCCGTACGCATGCGATACGGGCGCAGGGTATCGCCATCAATCTTGATGTCGTTGCCGCGGAACTCGAAGAGCAGGCGGAGCGAATCGTGCCGCACATCCGCGACACCGTGTCGTTGATTCATGGTGAGCTGCAGGCAGGACATCGCGTGATCGCGGAGGGTGCGCAGGGTTCGTTGCTCGATGTCAACTTTGGCACCTATCCGTACGTCACGTCCTCCGTCACAGTCGCCGGCGGTGCGCTCTCTGGATTGGGTTTCGGTCCCAAAGACGTGGATTATGTCATTGGGGTGGTCAAAGCGTATCAAACGCGCGTCGGCGGAGGCCCGTTTCCGACGGAGCTTGCGGATAAGGAAGGCGATGAGTTACGGGAGCGTGGTGCGGAGTTTGGCGTCGTCACTGGACGTCCGCGCCGGTGCGGCTGGCTCGACCTCGTTGCGCTCCGCTATGCCGTACAGATTAACGGTATCACACATCTCGCCATCACGAAGCTTGACGTGCTCGACACGTTCTATCAGATTTCAGTGTGCACCGCGTACGAAGATACTGGGAAAGGCTCGCTGCCCTTTGCGATCGCACGGGGTGCGAGGCCTGTGTACGACGCGATGCCCGGATGGCTGAAGACCACCGTCGCGGCGCGCTCGTGGGAAGATCTGCCCTTTAACGCGCGCGAGTATCTCAAGTTTATCGAGTCATACGTTGGCGTTCCGGTTGCGTACGTCTCCGTCGGACCCGAGCGAAATCAGATCATCGTGCGTCAAGACGCGCCAATCGGGAGCGCAGCCAGGGTCCGGTGAAAACGTCTCGCGCCTGTCAAGCAATAGCGGAACTCGAGCGGAGAGCGGCTACTCGGCTTGCCCGCGTTGACGCTGCGCTGGCGCATCTCATTCGTGACAAACAGAATCTCCTCGCACATCATGTTCGTGCCCGTCAATCGATGCTGAGCTCCTCCCACTGGTGCAGTCTGGAGTGCCATGCATTGGCGTCGCACATGGCGTGGGTGGCTGCTGGCGCGGCCCGTATTTCCGCCGTGCAACGCCAAGAAATGAACGCACGAGCGCGGCTCGCTCGCGAGCGCATGCACTGGGCACGTTGCCGCATTGGACTCGAGCGCCGTTCGCGCCGTGACGTTCCTCGAACATGGCCAGATTAAGCGATCACGAGGTCACGTCACTCGTCGAACGGCTCAGGAGCCCGCAGGCATCCCTGGAGCGGCCGACGTTAGGCCAGCCGTCAGGTCGGTCGACTCAATACGCCAGCTCGCCTATGGCGCAGGAATGTCGCGCACGTCTGCTCGCGCTCTCAAGCGATGGAAGCCTCGGGCCGCTCCTCACTCAACGCCTTGCTCTCTACCTGGGCAAACCCGTTCGCTGCACGAGCGGTGACGCACGGGAATTGTCGGATGATGATCCGCTCTACATAGCGCAGGCAGACGGCCTGCAACTGTGGATACAGCTCGACGCGCTCCTCGCAAGCGCTCTTGCAGACGCAATGATCGGCGGGGATGGCGCGGCGCCAAAGGTGGGTTACGGTTCAAAGGTTGCGCGCACGGCGGCCGGCGCAGTGAGTGAAATTGCCAGAGCGATAGCAGAGGCGTTGCAGCTCCCGGAGCCGTCGCGTGCGGTGTTCGAGCCGGGGCCGGGGATCGACTCGAAGGCCGGTGCAGGTGGCGGACTTTCGGTTGCGATGCGCGACTATAATTGGCAGGCTGGTATTATCGAAACAGTTTTACCTCAAACGTCTGACCACATCGACACGATCGAACCTTTAAAGGCGCCGCCAGCTGCCGCCCCAACCAAGGTCCTTGAAGTCCAAGCGCCAGGCGCGGGCCGCATTGAGGCGGCCTTAGAACGCGCTCGACAAGGGCTGGAAGAAATGCTCGGACGCGGCGTGGCCTTCGAAACGATCCAGACAGAGACGCTGACGGCGCCTCGAGTGCCGCTCGGCTGGTTGGGCATGAGCCTTACGCCGCGCAGCGGGGGTACAATCGTGCTCGCCGTGAACCGTGAGACCGAAGTTGCGCTTGTGAGGAGCGCTCTCGCCGCAGATGTGGCGCTTGAAGCGGGCGGCGCGCTCTTGGAGACAGGCGCAGAGGTCATCCTTCGCGGAGCGTTGGTCGCTTTCGCCGCGGAACTGTCGGGCGGACTCGATGAGATCCACCACATTGCCCGGCTGAGCGACAATGCCGTTCTCGCGGAACTCCCGCATCAAAGCATTGTGCATCGCGTTGTCTGCGACAGTCACTCCGGCGTTTTTCGTTGGCTCATCCCCGATCGACATTAACGTGCGTCAATGGCTGGAGCGCTTCGCGCATCGGCTGAGAATGCCGAAGAACAAAGTCCTACGAGTGACGGCCGCCCAGTCGCTCGCACCGGGTCTCGCAGTCTACGCCATCGACGTTGATGGCAGGCGTATCATCCTCGGGGCATCGACGCACGTCTTGTGCGTTCTCGATCGCTACCTGGCGCCAAAATCAGAGGATTCGGCGGGACCCGCGAGTCCACATGGCTAAATCTCATAACGCATAGCAACTCGTCATCACGTAGGAGCACATGAACGGTCGACGCCTGTATCCGGTTATCTGGACAATCGCCTTCTTGCTGTCGGCATACGGCGCATATCGGCTCGTGCGTTCACTCCTGGAAGTTGAACCCGCGAATCCTACGCGGGATCGTATTCGGGCGCTGATCGGCGAAGCAGACCAGCTTCTCAAGACCCTTGACGAACAACGCCGCGGGTAACCCGCCGGCCGTCGATCTCGCACACACACCAATCCACGTCGATGATCTCCTCGCTAACGGCCAAGGAGTCGGCCGGGCCGACGGACTTGTTGCCTTTGTAACCGGCGCATTGCCGGGCGAAATGGTGCGCGTAGCGGTTGATGCCGTCAAGCAAAACTACGTCAGCGCCCATGTGGTCGACATTCTGGAGCGTTCGCCCGACAGGGTCGAGTCCGCGTGTCCTGTCTTTCCCCAGTGCGGCGGCTGCCAGACGCTCCACCTTCGCTACGAAGCTCAGCTCGAGTGGAAGCGACGGATGGTCGCCGATGCCTTGACCCGGCTGGGCGGCTTGACCAAGGTTGAGGTTCTTCCAACAGTCGGCGCGCGGTTGATCGATGGTACGCGCTATCGTAATAAGGTCAGCCTGGTACCGCGCCTCACCGCCCAAGGCGGCGAGATTGGATTTTACGCCGCCCGTTCGCATCGCGTAGTTCCCATTTCACATTGCCCGGTGTTGCTTCCGTGGCTCGACGACGCGGTTCGGCCGCTCGTTGCAATTGTCGAAAAAACTCCTTCACTGCTGCACGGTGTACGTCACATCGTTGCCAGAACCGGCCTCGCGCGTAAGACGCTCGTCGTCGCCTTCAGCACGGGCAAACGGCAACCGGAACTCGCGCAGCACGTCGACAAACTGCGCAAACAGGTCCCTGGTCTCACCGGGCTCGTTGAAAGCTTTGACCCGTCTAGTGAGAATGCGATCTTGGGCAGGCGCTTCACAACTCTGTGGGGTTCGCCCGAGACCATCGAACGCGTCGGTCAGGCGAATTTCCATTTCGGGATCGCCTCATTCTTTCAGATTAACACGGCGATGCTCGAACTCATCGCCGAGCATCTGCTGGAGAGTCTATCGAATGCACGGAGGGTCGTCGATCTCTACTGTGGCGTAGGGACCTTCGCGATTATGCTCGGTAAGCGAGGCGTAGCTGTGACCGGCATCGAGTCCTACCGGGAAGCGGTCGACGAAGCAGCGGTCAACGCCGCGATCAACGGCGTGACGACTGCAGCCTTCGAGCGTGCAGCGGTTGTCGAGGCGGTCTCGGGCAACCGCGGGCGGACGCTGCTCGAGGGCATCGACGCGGCGATCGTGGACCCTCCACGGCGAGGCTGCGAACCTGCTGTGCTGCAAGCGCTTGCGGGCGCGCGCGTGCCGCGCGTCGAATACCTATCGTGCAACCCGGCGACTCTGGCGAGAGACGCACGTCTTCTCGTCGACGCGGGCTACACGCTCGGCACAACGATTCCGTTCGACATGTTTCCGTATACGGGGCATGTCGAAGCGTTGACCCAATTCACAATGAGGGGATAATGGCGGACGTTCCTATCGACATTGACCACGTCTCGCAGCTGGCGCGAATCGCGCTGACGAAGGAAGAAGCCACACGCTTTTCCTCGCAGTTCGCGCGCCTGTTCGAGTTTATCGCCGAGCTGCAGGCACTCGATGTCAGCCACATCCCGGCGACCGCCCAAGCCATCCCGCTCCTCAATGTCTTGCGCGATGACGAGGTCACACCGTGTCTGAGCCGTGAGGCGGCGCTCGAGAACGCTCCGGACAAAGAGGGGCCATATTTCAAGACGCCACGGATTCTCGAATAACAGATGGCCAAAGCTGGATACGAAATTCGAACCGCCATAGCGCGTAAACAGATAAGCGCCGTCGAAGCTGTCGAGGCGGCGCTTGCCCATGCCCAGGCACTTGAACCGCAGCTGCACGCCTACATCCGCCTGTTACCGGAGCGCGCCTTGGCGAAGGCGCGTGCCATTGACGAACAAGTGAGGTCAGGACAAACTCTGGGCCCGCTAGCCGGAGTCCCCGTTGCCGTGAAAGACATTTTCTGCGTGGCTGGTGAGATCACGACCGCCGGGTCGAAGATCCTCGAAAATTTCCGCGCGCCATACTCGGCAACGGTCGTCGAGAAACTTGACAACGCTGGCGCAATCATCATCGGCAAGACCAACATGGATGAATTCGCTATGGGGTCGTCGTGCGAGAACTCGGCATTTGGTCCGACGCGCAACCCGTGGGATCTCGAGGGGGTGCCCGGCGGCTCATCAGGCGGAAGCGCGAGCACCGTGGGGGCGATCACCGTTCCGATCGGACTGGGCACCGATACGGGAGGATCGATCCGCGAGCCGGCTTCGTTCTGCAACATCGTCGGCGTGAAGCCAACCTACGGCCGAGTGTCACGATACGGCATGATCGCGTTTGCATCGTCGCTCGATCAGGCCGGACCGATGGCGGGCGACGTCCTCGATGCGGCACAAACGCTGTCGGTCATTGCAGGCCACGATCCGATGGATTCAACCAGCGTGGACATCCCGGTTCCAGACTACACTGCCGCGCTGCGAACGGATCTGCAGGGCGTGCGCGTCGGCATCGTGAGCGAATTCGAAACGGAGATCGGTAAAAGCGACCCTGCTATGGCGGCGTTGTACAAAGCCGCCTATGAGGATCTCCAGCGGCTTGGAGCGCGCTTGGTCGACGTTCGCCTTCCGCACGCGCGTTACGGTCTGGCAACCTATTACCTCATTGCTCCTGCAGAATGTTCTTCGAACCTCGCGCGCTACGATGGGGCACGCTATGGCAGGCGCGTCGACGGCGATGGCGACGTGTTCACGATGTTCGAACGAACCCGCGCTGCCGGCTTTGGCGACGAAGTCAAGCGACGCATCATCTTGGGCACGTACGCACTTTCGGCCGGATACTACGACGCGTATTACGTCCGAGCCCAGAAGATCCGAACGCTGATCAAGCAGGATTTCGACGCGGCCTTTGAGTTGTGCGATGTCATTGCATGTCCGAGCGTGTCGACGCCCGCGTTCGAACTGGGCGCCAAGACGCAAGACCCTGTCGCCATGTACTTGATGGACTATTTTACGATACCAATGAGCCTCGCTGGTGTGCCGGCACTCTCCGTACCCGCGGGTTACGTCAATGACCTTCCCGTTGGTCTGCAGATTGTCGCGCGCGCCTTCGAGGAAGCAACCATGCTCGGCGTCGCGCACGCGTACGAACGGGCCACCCACCACGCGCAAGCGCGCAAGCCTCAGGTTGCGCTGAGTTCTTCGGCCGCGGGGTCCGGATCATGAGCCAGCAGACGCCGGTGCAAGACTCGACGCGCTACGAGGCGGTCATCGGGCTTGAGGTCCACGTCGAACTGTCGACCCACAGCAAGATGTTCTGCGGTTGCCGTAATGTCTTCGGCGCTGAGCCCAATACGCTTGTGTGCCCGATATGCTTAGGAATGCCGGGGTCGCTGCCCGTCATCAATCGTCGTGCCATCGAATTTTTGTGTAAGGTTGGTCTCGCACTTGGTTGCACGATCGCAGCCCATTCCAAGTTCGACCGAAAAAACTATTTCTATCCCGATATGCCGAAGAACTATCAGATATCGCAGTACGATATGCCGCTGACGACGGGCGGGTCCGTCCAACTCCCCTCGCAGAAGATTGTCCGGCTCAACCGCATCCATCTCGAAGAGGACACGGGCAAGAACATCCACGCCGGCGGCCACATGGCAACGTCAGATTATACGCTCATCGACTACAACCGCGCAGGCGTACCGCTCATGGAGATCGTCTCTGAGCCGGAAATAGCATCGCCCGAAGAGGCAGAAGAGTATCTGGTCCAGCTCAAGACGGTACTCTTGTACCTCGGCGTCTCAGATGTGAAGATGCATGAGGGTTCGCTGCGATGCGACGCCAACGTGTCGATTCGTCCGGTTGGATCGACGACGCTGGGTACAAAAGCAGAAGTCAAGAATATGAACTCTTTTCGCTCGGTCGTTCGCGCACTCCAGTACGAGATCCAGCGTCAGGAAGAGGCCGTGCGCAAGGGCGAACGGATCGTGCAGGAGACGCGCAACTGGGATGAGACACGCGGCCTGACCTACTCCACGCGATCGAAGGAACAAGCGCACGATTATCGTTACTTCCCCGATCCCGATCTTGTGCCGCTCACGATCGAGCAAGGGATGATCGAGCGGTGGCGCTCGGAAATGCCGGAGATGCCGCTGACCAAGCGCCAGCGCTTCGTTTCCGCGTACGGTCTTGCCGATTATGAGGCCGGTTTGCTCACGTCGGACCGTGTGACCGCCGATTTCTATGAAGCGGCGACCGCTGAGTCAAAAGAACCGAAGCTCGTTGCCAACTGGATGCTCGGTGACGTGCGCAAATTCTTAGAGAAGCATGGGCTCACGCTCGCGACGTCGCTCATACGACCACAACCGCTGGCCGCACTCATCAAGAGCGTCACCTCGGGCAACATCTCCGGCAAGGCAGCGAAAGAAGTATGCGACATTCTCGTGGCCGAGGGCGGAGATCCGCAAAACATTATAGAGAAGCGTGGTCTTGCACAAGTTTCTGACGAAGCAGCCATCAAACAGGTCGTGGACGAGGTGCTCGCGCAAAATCAAGACACTGTAGCTTCCTACAAAGCGGGCAAGGTGAAGGCGCTCGAATTCTTGGTCGGGCAAGTCATGAAGGCCAGCCGCGGCAAGGCCAAAATCGAAGTCGTCCGCGCGATGCTCTTGGAGCGTCTGGGGTGAACCCGGCGGGCGCCGGGCCAAGCAGCGCAGTTCTCTCGAGTTTGGAATTCGCGGCCGTAATTGACGGGATCGCCGCTTTAGCGACATCGGATCCTGGCCGCGGCGCAATCCTCACCCTCCGTCCTCAGCTCGGCGATCGCGCGTGGGCCACCGCGCAGCTCAACCTCGTCGAAGATGCTGTGGGATTTTTTCAAGCCGGTTTAGATTATGGATTTGGTGGTGCGGTCGACACCGTGCCGCTTATCGAGCGGGCCGAAAAAGGATCGGCGCTCCCAGGAGTCGACTTGCGCCGGCTCGCCGACACTGAACGATCGTTGCGCGCCGCCGTCGCCGCACTCGAGGCAGATCATCGTCCAGCCGGCCCGCTCCGCGCACTCGCGAAGGAGCGTGAGCGCACGGACGACGTTATCGCTGCCATCGACCGCGCGGTCGAAGAAGATGGTCGCATTGCCGACGGCGCCTCATCAGAGCTCTCAAGCATTCGCCGCCAGCAGCGAATGTTGCACGAGGAAGTGCGCGAACGCTGCCGCGCTATCACTCGCAGCTCAGAGTTAGGGAAAATGCTGTCCGAGCCTATCGTCACCGTGCGAGCGGGGCGCTACGTGGTGCCGGTGCGCAGCGAGTTCGCCGCACAATTTCCGGGCGTCGTACACGATCAGTCAGCCTCCGGCGCCACGGTCTTCATGGAACCTCTGGCTTCAGTCGAGGCAAACAACCGTTTACGGGGCCTTGAAGCGGCGGAAGAACGCGAGGTCTCTCGCATTCTCACCGAACTGTCGGCGCGGGTTGGTCAGCAGCACGAGCCATTGCGTTCCAACGCAGCGCTGCTTGCTGCGCTCGATTCCATCGCGGCGCGCGCGCGCTGGGCAATTGCTCGCGAAGCGGGAATGCCGCATCTGAGCGCCGATCCGCTCATTCGTATCGTTCGCGGACGCCATCCGCTCCTTCGCCGTGAGGCGGTGCCGTTGGACTTCGATATCGGAGAATCGTTTGATGCGGTTGTCATTTCTGGCCCGAATATGGGCGGCAAAACGGTTGTCCTCAAAACAATCGGCCTCTTGTGTCTTTTGGCCTACTCGGGCATACCGCTGCCAGCTGGTGCCGGAACCACCATCGGCGAGTTCAAGGACATCGCGTGCGTTATCGGTGACGAGCAATCCATCGCCCAAGATCTGTCGTCGTTTTCCGCACATCTTGGCGCGTTGAAAGCAGCAACCGCGAACGCGAGTTCCCGTTCACTCATTCTCGTCGACGAGATCGGTAGCGGTACCGAGCCTGCTGCCGGCGCTGCGTTGGCGCAAGCGTCCATAGAGACGATGATACGCTCCGGAGCCAAGGTTGTCGTCACAACGCACTTCACCCAGCTCAAGACATTCGCGGCCACGCACGACCGTGTCCGCAATGCTTCCATGCTTTTCGACGCAAAGACTCACGCCCCAACCTACATCTTCGCCCAAGGCATCCCCGGGCAATCGCTCGCGTTTGCGCTGGCCCGCACGATGGCTCTCGATGCCAAGCTGATCGCACGCGCCGAGACGCTACTGGGTGTGGACGCGCAAAATCTCGAGCGCACATTCGAAAAGCTTGCAGCGGAGCGCGATCAGCTCAAGAAGATGCAAGAGCAACTCGAGGCGCAGCACCAGCGGGCGATCGCGCAGGAGCGTACCATGCGACAGCGCATCGCCTCGCTGGAACAAGAAAGGGAGAACTTCGAGCGGCGGGCCGCAGCCGAGCTCTCGAAGGCAGTCGATGCTGTGCGAGGGCAGCTCCTCGAACAGGCTGAGCGCCGTTCCGAAACGGCCGCGCGTCAGGCCGCCAAACCGCTGCCGGAAAGCGATAAGCTGCTCGCCGACACATTGCAAGAAATGCGACGAAGTCTCGGATTGGAAGCCCCCAGACCCGGCTCGGCCGCAACACGAGATTTCAAGCCCGGCGACGAGGTCTACGTTCGAAGCTTTAACCAAAGCGGTGTCGTCAGCGAAAACTACGGCCGCGAAGTACTCGTCACGTTGGGAAACCTCAAGACGCTCGTGCCAACGGCGGATGTGCTCATGAGGAGTGAGCAGAAACCAGCCAAAGAGCGGTCATCGAAGCAGAAGTCGTTGAAACAACACCTAATGAAATCAGATCGGCCCGCCGCGGCCGACGCGACTACCGAAGTTGACGTACGCGGCATGCGTGTGGACGAGGCGTGGCCTCTCGTCGACAAGGCGCTCGACAACGCCGCGCTTGCCGGTTTAAGTGAAATACGAATCATCCACGGAAGAGGTACAGGCCAGCTCAGCCGGGGAATCCGCGAGTTTTTAGATGACCATCCGCAAGTCGAGTCACTGTCATGGGCTCCCGACCGTGAAGGTGGAACGGGAGTGACGGTTGTGAAGCTGTCGTGAAAGACGCACAACAACAATTCGACGCCCTGATCGATCGTTGCGTCGATGTGGTGTCGAGAGACGATCTGATCGCGCGTTTGCGACTCGGACGGCCGCTGCGCGTAAAACTGGGTATCGATCCCTCCGGGCCGATGCTGCATCTCGGACACGCTGTAGTGCTGCGCAAGTTGCGCCAGTTCCAAGACCTTGGACACGAGGCGATTCTCATTGTCGGAGACTTTACCGCTGAGATCGGCGACCCGACCGGCCTTTCCGCTGCCCGCAAGCCCCGGACCAGAGACGAGATCCGTGCCGACATGCAGTCATACGCCGAACAAGCGGCGCTTATTTTGGATATCAAGCGCACAAAGGTCATCTACAACAGCGATTGGTTGTCACCACTCACGTTTGCAGACGTGATCAACTTGAGCTCGAAAATCACGGTCGCGCGCATGCTCGAGCGCGATGATTTCACGAAGCGATTCCAATCGGGCTCGCCGATTGGGCTTCACGAATTTCTCTACCCGTTGACTGTGGCCTACGATTCCGTGATGGTCAAGGCCGACGTCGAGCTCGGCGGGACGGAACAGCTCTTCAACCTTTTGATGGGCCGCAGGCTGCAAGAAGAGTCAGGTCAGCCGGCGCAGATCTGCATGACGCTGCCCATCTTGGAGGGCACCGACGGCGTGCAGCGCATGGGTAAGAGTTTGAACAACTACATTGCGTTGCGCGATGAGCCATCACAGATGTTCGGCAAGGTGATGTCCGTCCCCGACGCATTGATTGTTCGCTATTATAGGTTGGCAACGGAATTGCCGGCCGCCGACGTCGATCGAATAGAACGCGAGCTGGCCGGCGGCGCGACAAGCTTACGTGATGCAAAATTCAAACTCGCGCGTGAGATCGTCCGCCTCTATCATGGAGAGGCAGCCGCGGAGAGAGCGCAAGCACACTTCGAGAAGACGGTTGTGCGCAAAGAGTTGCCGGACGAGATGCCCACCTTTAAACTGGCACAAGACGGCGAGAGCCCGACAGTTGCTAAGCTGCTCGTGTCGCTTGGATGGGCAAGCTCGAATCGAGAGGCGCAGCGGCTCGTGGAGCAAGGGGCGATCAAGATCGACGGAACTCGTGTCGACGACGTCCGTTACGCTGAGAAGTCGTGGGATGGCAAGGTGTTGCAAAAGGGCAACCACCAGTTCATTCGGCTTCGTCGCTGAGACGCGCTCGTGGACGAGGCAGAGTTCTATTTTCATCCGCCGCGGCCAGGCTTACCCAGCGTGGTGCTGTTGCCTGGACTTGTCGCAGGTCGCTGGATGTGGCACAGCACGATCGAAATGCTCGCCGCCAACGGTTATGGTTGTCTCGTCCTCACCGAGCCGCTCGCGATCAGACATCAGCATATAGCTTCACTCACGCACGCAGTGCTCGGCCTCATGGACCGTTGCGACATTGACTCAGCCGTCCTCGCGGGCGGGTCGTTCGGCTCGCTTATTGCGCTCGAATGCGCCATCCAATCACCGCAGCGAATAGACCTGCTCGTGCTGAGCGGGGCTCCTGCAACCATAACGACCAAACAGCTCGGCATCACCTTTCACGGAAAACTTACCCGCCGCATCGCCCGCACAATCGTGGACCGGCTCTTCTTCGATGCCGGCTGCCTGAGCGAGCAGACGCTTTCGATGTCGCTGGATATTTTCAGCGATCTGCGTCGCCTGATTAACATGGGACGCCTCATGAAAGAGTCTGACTCATACGACTACGCATCGGCTCTTTCGAAGATCAGCGCGTCCGTGCTCATGGTCTGGGGCATTCAGGACCAGATCAGCCCCTGTGATGTTTGGGAGCGCCTTGCGCTTAACGCGTCCAACGGCGCGTTCTTCAGGCTCGATCGCTGCGGCCACACCCCGATGATCGAAAGGCCGCACGCGTTCAATGCGCTGTTCCTTGCCCACCTGGCGGCACTACGCGTCCGCAACCCACTAACACAGCCGTCGGCCTAAGTCTTGAGCGCGCCGTCCTCAAGATGCACAACTCGATCGGCGACGTCCATGATTCTGGAATCGTGCGTGACCGTCATGACCGCGCAACCTCGCCCTTTTGCAAGTGTGCGCAGCAGCGTCGTCACCATCCGCCCGTTATCGGCGTCCAAGGACGCCGTGGGTTCGTCGGCAAGCACGAGCGGGGGTGATCCTGCTAGCGCGCGGGCGATGGCAACGCGTTGTTTCTCGCCGGCGGAGAGATCACGGGGCAGCCGCTCGGCTTTGCCTGTGAGGCCCACCTCGTCGAGCAGGTTCACAGCGCTTGCACGGGCTGCGGAGTTGCGCAGACCCTTGAGCGCGAGTGCCAGCTGTACGTTTTCGCGTGCGGTCAGCGCGCCGAATAAGTTGAAACCTTGGAAGACAAACCCGACGGAACTGAGGCGGAACCTCGCACGCTGGCGCGGCGACAAAGACGTGATCCGCGTGCCAAAGGCTGTCACCTCACCTGCGGTCGGTGTGAGGATGCCGCCCAAAATCGACACGAGGGTTGTCTTGCCGGAGCCAGATGGCCCCATCAAGAGGAGGAACTCGCCAGGCGAGATATCGAGTGACACGTGCGCGAGAGCACGGACGCACGTGTTGCCCGACCGGTAAATCATCTCAAGCGCGCGGCTGCTGACGGCAGGTTCCATGCTAGGCTTTGAACACGAGTGCGGGGTCGACCCGTAGGGCTCGCTGCACCGCGAATATGCCGGACAGAACGCACATCGCGACGATGACTGCAAGAACGGCTGCAGCGCTCGCCGGCGTGATGAGGATCAAGATGTTGCGCTGGGCGTGCGCCCACCAAGAGACCCACACGCTCAGTGCAATGCCGGGTACGAATCCTAGCAGCGCCATGAGCACGGCCTGTTCTCCGACGATGCGGTAGAAGAGGGAGTCCGGCGCACCCATCGCCCTGAGCGTTCCGTATTCTTTGATGTGCTCTGCTACGGACGTGTATAAGATTTGCCCAACCACTGTCATACCCACCACAAATCCGACAGCTGCGACCAGACCGAGTAAGAAACCGATTCCGGTTCGTTTGCGCCAGTAGCTGCGAGTCCGGTCGGCCATTTCTTGCGCGGTGTACGATCGCGTGCCGGCAAGGGCGCTGTCCAAGCGGTGTCTCAGATCCGCGAGGTCGACGCCAGGCTTGGCCCGCACGAGCACGTAGCTGATGTCGTCCGAAGGATCAAGCGCTTGCGCTCTTTGGCCGGGACCCGCTCGCTCGTGAATCGCACGCCAGATCGCGGCGTAACGCGGGTTTAACGGAGCCGAGAAGTCACTCGGCGGAGGCGTCGCGGGCGCGAAGTATGCCTTCGCGTTTGCAAGTGAGGTATAAATGAAGGTCGCCGAAATGATCGGCTGCGTACCTCGCGTCAGCGCAATCACGCGGACGTTGTGTAGACCGATTTTGCCATAACCACCGACATCCGCGATATTCAAGGCCTTCAAGTTGCCGGCGTCGACGATTGCCGTGTCGGCAAATTGCAGCTTGGCCAGTGCGGCGCGTGCAATCGGGCCCGGAATAAAGAGTTCTCCATGCGGGTCGAAACCGATGACCCGGATGTACTCTATCTTATGGGCTGGCCCGCGCCAGGCAGACGTTTTGAGAAAAAGAGCTTCAGCGCGCGCAACACCTTGTACGTGGCGGGCTTTGTCCAGATTCTCGTATGCGATCGGTGCGGCAAGTTCGAAGTACAGCATGTCCTTGGCAGCCACCCAGACATCGGCGGTTGATTCGTCAACCGGAAGCCCGGCTGACTTCACAAAACCGATAAAGATACCGGTTTGGATCGCAATCAAAGCGACCGCGAACGCAACGCCGGCTTGGGCTACGAGAAACCGAGGCAAGTCTTCAAAAAGAGTCTTGCGGCCGAGCGGCACCATGCGTTCGGCGCGTTCGCCGATCTCGAAGAACGGTCCCGCCAGCTACGTCAAGCGTGCCACTTGTGTGCCGCCGTATGGTTGAGTTAGGCCACCGTCGAAGCGACGGAAAATGTGGAACAACGTCGCGCTCGCGGGGCTCCGTATATATCTTGGTCTTATATTCGCACTCGCAGTGTATCCTAAGTTGACCATGGGGGCGTCGTTCGCCGGCGCTCTCAATGTGTTTCTCATGCATGTGCTTTACAGAATGCGCATCCTTTCTACCAGCATTTCTTAAGCGCTATAGTACTGCCGCACGTTTCAACTTTTGCCCTATTGATCATCGTGGTTGAAACTGCAGTCGCAATTGCCTTGATCACGGGCACGGCAACGCGTCTCGCGGCTGTGGTCGCAATGCTACTAGTAACAAATTACATGTTCGCCAAGGGATTGTGGTGGTGGAATCCGTCAAGCAACGATGGTGCGTTCTTCATGATAGCGCTCGTTGTGGCTATCTGTGCCGCTGAACGCACCTTCGGGTTTGACGCGATACTTGCTAAACGTTGGCCGAACGTTGTGTTCTGGTGAGCATTGCACCCTAGCTGCCGGTAGCGTCGGCACCACGTTCCGAAGCCGCCGTCCGTAATGCTCGAATCTCTTGCGGCGAGAAATAATAACGCTGACCGCAGAAGTCGCAGGTGACTTCAGTTTCGTTCTCGGCGTTAGCCATCTGATCCAGTTCTGCCGGGCCAAGCCCGATGAGGACCTTCGTGACCCGTTCGCGATGGCAGGTGCAGGCAAACGAGATGGGTGTAAACTGTGTCACGTGCGCGCTGAGCTTGCCCGCAACCCGCTCGACGATCTCCTCTGGTGTCATCCCGTCCCGAATAAGCGTGCTGACATGCGGCAAGCTCCGCACGTTGTCTTCCAAGATGCCAATCGTCTCGTCGCTCGCACCTGGAAGTAGGTGAGCGAGAAAGCCGCCCGCTGCAATGACCCCTTGTGGGTTTGCGAGCACGCCCACCCCGACGACCGACGCGATCTGCTCTGAATGTGCGAAATACTGGGCGAGATCATCGCCAATCTCGCCAGTTGCCAGCGGCACGGCGCTTGTGTATGGGAGACCGGTGTCGAATGCCCGCGTAACGTGAAGAAATCCGCTGCCGACGACGCCGGCCACATCAAATTTCCCGCGCGCGTTGAGAGGCAGCTCAGCCCGAGGATGCAACGGATAGCCGCGCACACGGCCACCAGCCACAACCTCGGCAACAAGGGCCCGCACAGGACCATTGCCGTTGATCTGCAGCGTAATACGCTCTCGCCCTTTGAGGTAAGTTCCCATGAGCGCTGCCCCGGTTAGCAAGCGGCCAAGCGCTGCCGTGACTGTCGGCGAGCAACCATGTCGTTCCAGGGCATTGGAAACGGTCGTGGTCGTGCGAGCCGCAACGATGCGAACGCTATCGCCGGCCGCTAGCCCCGACGCGCTGTAATCCGATGGCATATTCTATGGCGTTCGAATGACGGCAGCGCCGCATCCTGCCAAGGAAGTCTCGGTTGCCGGCACAAAACCGCTGCGATGAGCGATGCGCGCGATAAGTCCATCGTTGTTCTGCACGGGCCGAACCTCAACGCACTTGGCACGCGTGAACCGGAAACATATGGGACGGGGACGCTCGAGGCGATCAACGCACAACTACTCAAACTGGGAGAAGAGCTGGGCTGTGAGGTGTTCATTCAGCAGCATTCGTCTGAGGGTGCGCTCATCGACGCAATTCACGCGGCTGGGGAACGCGGTCGAGCAATCCTGATCAACCCTGGCGCATACACACACTACTCGTACGCTCTGCGCGACGCACTGGCAGCGGTACGCGTGCCGAAAATAGAAATCCATCTCACGAACATCTATGCGCGCGAGTCGTTTCGCCGCCGGTCGGTCATTGCGCCGGTTGTCGATGGCGCCGTCTTCGGTTTCGGCGCGGTGTCCTATCTCCTGGGCCTCCGTGCGGCTGCCGCAATGCTCGATGAAATAAGGGATTGAGAGTCAAAACCGGGAGGAATCAGGGGTCCATGCGCAAACAGGTTGAGCCGGAGCAATGAAATCGTCGCGCGACGCTCCTCTTCATGAGCGCGAACGATACGCGCGTTTTTCAACTGTAGTAATAGAGAGGTGACCGATGACCAAGGCCGAGCTGATCGAAGAGATTACGAGCAAAACTGAGCTGCCGCGCCGCGACGTGTCGGATGTTGTCGACAATGTATTGGAAGCTATTAAGGGCGCGCTCGCCAAGGGCGAGAAGGTGCAGCTGATTCCATTCGGCAGCTTCGAGACTCGGAAACGCAAAGCGCGCGAAGGGCGCAACCCCAAGACGGGCGAGAAGCTCATGATCGCTGCGCGCACCGTTCCCGCCTTCCATCCCGGCAAAGACCTGCGTGAAGCCGTGCAAAAGGGCAGCGGCGGCAAGAAGAAATAAGTTACGAGCGGGAGCACGCGTATTGCCTCCTCGAGCCAGCCCTAACGGGCTACGGCGAGGAGGCTTTTACTTTGCCCGACTCCCTCACCGTCGGACCGATTACCACAACTGAAGTCGAGCCCGCCGTTCGCATTTTTCTCGACGCCTTTCGCGACGGTGTGCAGCAGGTATACGGTGATCATCCAAAACCCGATGCCATGGTTGACGTCTGGAGTTTTGCGCGCGAGGTTGAGCCTGAAGCCTTCCTCGCCGCGCGCTTGGATTCGACGCTCGCTGGCTACGCGCTGTTCACGAGTTCCGTGAGCAAGCTCGAGCGACGCGCCATCCTCAGCGGCAAAGTAATGTTGTGGGTGCTGCGAGCGCTGAGCGGCCGCTACGGGATTCGCTGGCTCAATTTGGCGAGGCAGTTGTGGAACAAAGTGCTCTTCATTGGAACCTCGAGAAATTTCCGTACGAAGGGCGACGCACAACTCTTGAACATCGCTGTGGCGCCTGACGCGCGCGGTCGTGGTGTTGCCAAAGCGCTCCTGGTCGCGGGGATGCATTACTTTGCGAACCGAGGCGTTCCGGAAGTTCGACTTGAAGTCGAGCCCGATAACTCGCCCGCGATCGCTGCATACCAAGAGGTTGGTTTCGTTGAACGAGGCCGCATGCGCAACACGTACGGTGAATGGATCGTTATGACCGCGGAGCCGCGTAACGTTGCCGCCGGTAAGTAGCTCACATCGAAACGGCAACCGCCGATGAAAATAGTGATGGCCGATGGACCCTTTGGCTTCACAAAAAGCGAATGGCGCAGACTGCAATTGCTCAAGAATCCGCATCGGATTCAGCGATTCCTCGACTCACTTGCCTACCACGAAGCCGACACCGCCTGGTCGCCGAGACGCGTACTGCGAGAGCGAGCTGCGCACTGCTGCGAAGGCGCCGTGTTCGCAGCTGCGGCGCTACGCGCTATCGGATTCCCACCACTCATTGTGGATCTCGAGGGAGAGCGCGACTGCGACCACGTGATTGCCGTCTATCGCCAGCGCGGTTACTGGGGAGCAATCTCAAAGTCACACTTCAACGGTCTACGCGATCGCATGCCTATCTATCGAACGCTGCGCGAACTTGCGCTTTCGTACTTCGAGGATTATTACAATATGCGCGGCCATCGTACGCTGCGCTCGTATTCGCGGCCCGTTAACCTGTCGCGGTTTGACCACCTCAATTGGATGACGTCGGAGAAGGCCGTGTGGTTTATCCCGTGCCACTTGTTTGAGGTGCAACACACGCGCCTGATAACGGCAGCGCAAGCAAAACGGCTTCACCGAGTGGATGACTTAACGATCGACGCAGGTCTGCTTGGCTACCAGAAGCACACACCGAGAATCCACAATGTGGCGGCCAAGTAACCTGCAGCGTATGCTGGGTCGCTTCGGCATAGCACTTGCTATCCTCGTCACCGCGATGGCTATGCTCTGGCTTCCAGCGTTGCACAACGCTACGCCCGCACATGCAGCCATGAGTTCTGTTGAAATCGTCTATCCGGGCGATGGCAACAAATTACCATACCTCACGCGATCGTTCGTATTCGGCTCCGCGCCGCCAAACTCACAAGTCAGCGTCAACGGCTCGCCCGCACTGGTTGCTCCTTCCGGTGGCTGGATTGCATTTGTGCCATTTTCACCCGGCTTATTTCATTTGCGTGTCGTCGCCCGCAGATTCGGCGAAAGCACCTCAGCCGAGCACGTGGTCGACGTGGCGGCGCCCTTGCGCACAACACCCGCAACGCCAGCGCGCGTAGATCTCTCGCTATCGCCGTCGCCGGAAGAAGACTTGACCCTTGACCCCGGAGACGTCATCCATCTGTTTATAAAGGCGAGTAGCGGCGCGCGAGTATCGGCCTCGTTTGGAGGCGGGAGCAGTCCGGTGCCATTGGCTGCGACGAGCATCTCAAGTCTGAACCCATCGGACAAGGAACGAATTTTAGGCGGTGCGAGCGAGGGTGGAGAGACAATCGGTGGTCTGTACGAGGGCGAAATTCGCGTACCGGCAGCCGCAAACGGCGCGTTGAACGTTACCTATACGGTCGCGGCGCAAGACGGTTCGTCCGCCACGGCAACTGCCAAGGGAAAGATCGCAGTCGCGGAGCCAGGCTCTCATCGAGTCGGATATATTGTGCTCGATGATCGCAGAAAGGATATCGACGCGCGGCCCTATGGGATCGTCGAGTCTGATCCCAACGGTGGTTGGCTCTTCTTTCCCCCCGCGCGCACGCCGTTTGAAGTGACGGGAAGCTCGGGCGATTACTATCGCGTGGCGCTTGGTACAGAGCAACAGGGGTGGATCGTGAAACGGTCACTTGCGCTTGCTCCGCCGGGTACGCCGAGGCCGCACGCCGAGGTGCAAGGCGTTGAGATCCGCGATAGCGCGAGAACCGGCACCGTAATCATTCACATGACGACTCGGATACCGTTTTCGATCAGCGAGTTCGTCGATGGGCCGAGCCTGCTTGTCCGAACGTACGGCGCTGCGGCGGCGACCGACTTCGTCAGTTACGGCGCAGATCGCGGCAACGTCGCTGCGGTTCGCTGGGACCAACTGAGCGGGGGCATTGCGACCGTCGAAATAAAGCTGCGCCAGCGCACGCTCTGGGGCTACCACGCCGATTGGGATGGAAACGATCTGAGACTCGTCATCAAGAAGCCGCCGCGCTTTAGATCTGCGCCAGCGTCAGCGCTCCACGGACTGACGATTGTCATTGACCCCGGACATTCGCCAGATACTGGGGCTATCGGCCCTTTGGGAACGCAAGAACGTGACGTGAACCTCGCGATTTCAAAGCGCCTGGCAGTACGCCTTGAAACCTTGGGCGCACGCGCGATACTGACTCGCACTGCAAATGTCCCGGTTGGCTTATACGATCGCACGAACTTAGCATCTCGCGTGGGAGCAGACATCCTCATCAGCGTTCACAACAACGCGCTGCCTGATGGCGCGGATCCGTTCACGCATCACGGTTTCTCTGTCTACTATTACCAGCCGCAGAGTTTGGGTCTAGCACGCTCGATTCACGAAGCCTATCGCAGGCGAACTCAGTTGCCTGATTACGGTCTGTATTACGACAATCTCGCGCTGGCACGGCCGACTGAAGAACCGGCTGTGCTCACCGAATCGGCATTCCTCATGTGGCCGCCGGAAGAGATGCTGCTGCGCGACGAGTCGTTTCAATCGAAGCTTGCCGCAACACTTGCGGAGGGAATTCAGGGCTGGGCAGCGGCGATGCGCGCACGGGAGACGCCTTAGGCGCCAGTCACTTCATGTGCCCGATTCGAACGCGATACTCTGCGGCTAAAGCGTCATACTGCTGCTTCAGCGTTGCCGCTTCCTCAAGCTGCGACGCTGTTGGCGCCTGAAACGACGTCGAGAACTGCCCGAGCATGTCGAGCAGCCGCTCGCGTAAGCCCGGCGGCCGGCTAATCTCATCATCATCGAAACGGGGTTGGCTCGTGAGCTGAGCTTTAAGAGCTGTGAGAGCGGCAGGCACAGGCTGCTGCGTATCGATTGCGTTGAGCATCGTGTTGACTCCACTCAACTCGGCCGTGAGCGTGGCGAGGATATCGTGGCGCTGCTGATATTGGGCAGCGGTCGACGGGTCGCGAGGATCCTGCTTGACGGACAATTCGGCGCGCTCGGAGTGGCCGTCAACGTTGAGGACAACGGCGAACGTCCCAGGCAGCACTTCGGCGCCGCTGTGGGGCTCGAGACCCAGCGCAATCGCGGCTCTCCAAGGAATAGGACCATCCTCTTTGAGATTCCAGACCACGCGGTTCATGCCAGCCTTGTTTGTCACCGTCTTCCCTTTTAGGTGACACACGATATGACCGTTCGAGTCTTCGATGTCTATGCCGGGGGTCGTGCGCGCTTTACTCCTCAAGTAGTAATTGATGATTGCGCCCTCGGGAGCATTGTGACCCAGGAAGAGATTCTCAGGTATCTGCGTTTCAGGGTTGTATATTGACGTGTTGATTGATGCGGTGGCGAACATCCGATATGCGGGTCGAGGCGCGAGCAGCGCGACCTGCCGGCTTCGCGCAGACGTTGCCTGTTGCAGCGGGCTGAGGTCGTCAAGGATCCACACGCCGCGCCCATGAGTTCCGACAACTAAATCATTCTGGTCTGGTTGAATTTCGAGATCATAGATCGCCGTAGCAGGCATGTTAAGGCGTAAATTGTTCCAATGTGTACCACGATCGAACGACACCCAGACGCCGCGTTGCGTGCCGGCGTAGAGGAGTTGTGGGTTCTTCGCGTCTTCGCGTATGGACCGAATGAAAAGGTTGCTGGGCATGTCCGAAGCGATGGAGCGCCACGTTGCACCGAAATCGTCTGTCAGGAAGAGGTGAGGCTGATCATCGCCGCTCATGTGACCATCCGCAGCAACGTACGCGGTTCCCGCGCCATAGTGGCCGGCTTCTATCGCCATGACTCGCGACCAGAGGGGCATGGTTTTTGGCGTAACGTTCGTCCAATGGGTGCCGCCGTCGCGCGTGAGTTGAATGAGGCCATCATCCGTGCCAGCCCAAATAAGCCCGCTGTCGAGCGTAGTTGTTGCGATGTACATGATCGTGTCATAAACTTCCGCGTCGCTCATGTCGTGCTGAATCGGTCCACCGGAAGCGCGTTGCTTGCCCCTATCGTTGCGCGTCAAGTCGGGACTGATGATTTTCCAGGTCCGGCCGCGATCGGAGCTTCCAAAAACGACATTGCCGCCAACCAGGGTGAGCGGCGCGGCGGACGTCGTGAACGCGACCGGCGAATCCCAGTTGAAGCGGTAGGTCTGCGCGCTCGCAGCGACGCCAAAGGTCAGTCGCGCGATCGGCGAAACAAGGCTCTGCTGGGTCGTGCGAAAGTCCGTCAGGTAGATCTGACCACTGCTCGAATTCGTGTCGCTCGACCACAGCAAGTTTTGATCGAGTGGGTCGAAGACCGACCACATGCCATCGCCGTACGCGACCGTCCACCAATCGCGGTTCAGTACGCCAACCGTGTTCGGTACGCTCTGTGGGGCACACCACGAATCGTTGTCCTGCAGGCCGATGCACACGTGGTAATAGGGCAAGACGCGATCGAGTCCGACGTGATAGATTTGCGAAAATGGAAGATCGTACGGCTGCACCCAATGCTCGCCGCCGTCGTGTGAAATGATGAGACCCTCATCGCTTGCAACTACAATACGGCGGCCGTCTTTTGACCACCACGCATAGTGGAAATCATATCCCGTGCTCATAATGGTTTGCGAAAAAGTTGTGGCGCCGTTTGTGCTTACCGATGCCATGCCCTCGAGATTGAGAAGATGACGCGGATTGCTTGGGTCGGCAAACACTCTGGAGAAGTAGAAGCCCCGGGCTCCCACAAATCGGCTGGCCGGCATACGCCGCCAGTGGTCCCCGCGATCGGTCGACCGCCAAATGAACCCTTCCTTGGACTGGATTCTCGCGTAGACGTAGTTTCCGGAAGCGCTCAACCCTATGCGTCCGGTCAACCCCCCAGGCAGGCCGATGCCGGACACCTTGCGCCACGAAACGCCGCCGTCGTCGGATCGATAAACGCCGCCGCTGGGGCCACCGCTCGTCATAATCCACGGCTCACGACGAAACTCCCATAGGCCGGCAAACATCGTTGCAGGTCGATCTGGAATGCGCACGATGTCGGAAACGCCTGTCGATGGACCAAGATAGAGCGTGCGCGACCAGTGAGCGCCGCCATCGGTAGTTCTGTAGATCCCACGTGACGTGCTGTCGCGGAACTCTTGGCCGAGTGCTCCAACCACGACCGTGTTGCTATCTCTTGGATCGAGCGAGATGCTCGAAATGGCGCCCGCATCATCGAGCCCGGCATGACGCCACGAACGCGCGCCATCGCGCGAGTACCAAATCCCATCACCCGCGGCTGCCTCGTTGCGAGGGTTCGCCTCACCGGTCCCAACCCACACGATGTTTGAATTGTGAGTGTCGAGCGCAATAGAACCAATGGCGGCGACCGGCTGCTTGTCGAAAACTGGAAACCACGAAGCTCCGCCGTTTGTGCTTTTGAAAACGCCGCCATCCGCGCCCCCCGCATAGTACACTTGCGGGTCGCGATCGCTGCCGGCAGTCGCCGTCACCCGTCCGCCCGATATTGCGGGCCCAATCGAACGATAGCGGAGCGCTGCGTATGCGTCAGCCAGCGAAGCTGTGACGGCTGGTTGGAATGACAAACACACCATGACGCTCGCCAAAAGTGTCGACCTGATGACACAACGGACGTTCCCACGAGTGAATGTCGCTAAATGCACTCGAACCTCGCTCTCTAGCGCTGGTTAAGGAAACGAAGAACGTCTTCGTTGAATTGCTCGGGATCCTGCAGAAATGAGAAGTGACTGACGTTCGGCTGAATGAGAAGGCCGGCACCGGGTATGAGCCCCGCCATTTCTTCTGTGTGCTCGCGCTTGATTGCCTCATCGTGATCGCCGTCGGCTATCAGCACCGGAACTCGTATCGATCGTAATTGTGCTTTGGTCCAGTGCGGCTGCGTATCCCACATCTTGGTAATTTGAGCGACAAAAGCTTGATATTCGTTCGGTGTATGGGAGAGCTGCCTATACTCGTTGCCCGCTCTGGCGACAAAGGCCGCGAACGTTGGATTTTGCAAGACGTCGTCTTTGACGCCGCTTGGGTCATAGTTTGCTGCGAAAGCAAAAACTCGCGTCAGACGATTGGGATAATGAAGTGCCAGGTCGAGCGCCAAAATGCCGCCGTCGCTCCAACCCACGATCGCGGCCTTGGAAAGGTGCAGGTAGTCCATCAGACCGACGACGTCGGACGCCATGAGGTCGTAGCTGTACGGCGCGGCGGTTCTCGTGCTGCGCCCGTGCCCGCGGCTATCGGCCACGATGACTTGGTATTCACCTGCTAGCGCCGGGATCTGATTACCCCAATAGTTCGCGTTTGCCAAGCCGCCGTGTAAGAGAATCACCGGTTTTCCGGCGCCGTACACCGCGTAGAACACGTGAATACCGTTAACGGGCGCGTAGCCTTGGCTTTTCGCAGTAGGGAGAGCTGGCATAGGCGGCAGCTGCAGCCAACGCGGTTTTGCTTGCGCTGCAAACGGATGCAACGCCGCAAGCGTGGCAACAATAACAAAGAAGCCGGCAACCGATATGAGACGACCCATCAAAGTGGGCGCGTGTTTCGATTTACCAGCTCCCGAAACCTAGACTCCGAATCTCCGAATTAGTAATGCGCTAGGTGCGAAGCGTTACGGGCTGTTCAAGCTGGAAAGTCACTTCCGAGCCCGCCGGTACGGTCACATCTCTTTTTTGATTGATGCCGTAGAGCAGGCCGGCCATCGCGCCGATGGCTCCGCCGCTGTTGCTTCCGAGCCACTTGCCGATGATATTGCCCGCGACCATCCCGCCTGCGGTCGTGAGGGCCACGTGGCCCAGGTTGCTTGAGCGTCGCGTTTGGACCGAAATGGGAGCCGCGGCAATACTGCCCCAGGCCCCGTCGGTGAGCGCAATTCTATCGAGAACAAATTCGAGTTTTGGCTCGCGGCCTTGGCTGGCTCGGCTCACTCGTACGACGTGAGCGCGAACTTTTGCCCCTGCAAATTCTTCCGAGTCGTTGTGCGGATATGGCTGCACGACATCCAACAAGAACACGTCGCCGACGCGTGCATTCTGCGAGCTTACCGATTGCGTCATGATGCCGCGCATCTGCGTGCCCATCGCGATGACTTTCTCGCCTGTTTGTGCACGGACTGGCGCGATGCCGAATAAGACAATCGCGGCGAACAAGAACAGCACTCTCTTCGTTGTAAACAGCTTCATTACGACAGCCCCCCTCGTACAAACACAACGCAAGACGAGGGGCGGACGTTACGGTCGGGGGAGGGCGATCAATCAGGCGGTGGCTCCCAAACAAGTTCGGAAACGGCGAAGACAAGCTGTGCTTCGAGCTGAGTGATACTTATCGTCACTGCTGACATGCCACGCTGCGCCAACGACTTGACGGCGACCGCGATGGTAGGCACGGCCGTAGCCTTGGTAATCAACCATGATGAGACCACCGTCGTCCGCCTCAATGACGCCTTGCATGTTCATTACAAATGTCTGGTCCGTTCGCCGTCGAGGATGGTTGCCGGCGCGAAAGCGGCCCGAGATAGTGCCTTCGCACCTGCCCTCAGCGAAAAGATAAGGATGTTGTTCGGTGCCTCCCGGACCGACAGGTCAACTTCCCAGCTATCCGGGTAACGAAAACGAACCGTGTAAAGAGGCCGTAACTGCATGTGCCGCGCCTTCGACGTTGCGCGACTGCCTACTTCGCCCGCCGCTTCCTTCCGAAGACATGTCTGTCTCGCAGCGTGGCGGGCAGGTGCGATGCGGCGCTGGCTAAGCGGGAGCCCACGAGGTAGTGGGTCTTGGGCCATCGAGCGGTAAGCGCATGAACGATAGCCTGGGTGACGCGCTCCACAGGCATGCCGATTCTTTCCTGCAGCTCCGACGCGCGTAGGAGATCCAACAGATCGCTCCCGTAGAGAGCAATGCCTTGCGCGCCGAGCAGTTGTTCCATTTGCCCTCGCGATTGGCGGCCTTTACTCCAGATCGGCGTGGTCACTGAGCCCGGCTCGACGATCGAAACAAACACTCCGCCTGGCCCTACTTCCATACGCAGTGCGTCGGCAATTGCTCGTAACGCAAATTTGGAGGCGCTGTACGGTGCGAGAAAAGGTGCGGCGAGACGACCGGATATAGATCCGATAAAAACGATGCGCCCGCGGTGGGCTCGCAGTTGTTGAAGAAAGGCCTGCGTGGCCATCAATGCCCCAAAAACGTTCACGTCGAATAGACGCCGCCATTCCTCGATCGGCAGAAACTCTACAGGTCCGCCAATGGCAATACCAGCGTTGTTGACGAGGCCGTACAAGCTCACTCCGCTCGAAAGAACGTGTGAGCAGGCAGTCTTGATCGATTCTCTATCTGCGACGTCGAGACGAATGGGTTGTATGTTTGCATGCAGTGCCGCCATCCTCTGACCATCGGCTGCTGAGCGAAAGCCGGCAAAGACGACGAAGCCTGCTTGTGCCAGACCGAGCGCAGCTCCCTCGCCGATACCGCTCGAAGCGCCCGTGACCACCACGCCTCTGCGGACGTGTTGCGCGGACATCGTCAGGCGCTCTCTTGGGTTTCGGCAAATTGTGCTCCGGCAAGCGTCTCAGCATGGAAGTTAAATTGGTAGGCGACAATGTCAGATGTTTGAGGAAACTGCGGATGCGTGCGCTGTTGGGTAACCGCGTAACGATCCCCGTCGGCTTTGAGCGTACCGAGCCTGGTCAGCGCACGAAGCGCGGAGCGAACGAGCGCCTCCGGGTGGCGGCGTAATTCTGGGTCGACAAAAAGCTGCGGCGGCAAGTCGTTAAGCTGCCGCACAACACCGGCAACTGCATCGCCGGTAGAGAATGATCCCGGACCGTTATGGAGCCAGGTTCCGAGGAGCGCGGAGGCGGTCACCGGTCTCAATCGCTTCAATTGAATGTCGAGCGGTACACCGTCCACGGCGGCATCGAAGCGAAACAGCATGGAAAGACGCCGGCCAACAAATGGATCGAAGCTGATGCCGCAGATCCAAATTCGCGCCAGTGGCGCCAGCCGCGGCAGTATGCCACGCAGACGTTGCATCTTGCCGTCTCCGGTGTAGAAGGCTTCAGGGGCCAAGAATATGGTTGCGCCATCCCTGGTCAGGCCTTCAAAGTGTGCAAGGTCAGCGTCGAGCTGCGCCCGTGTCGCGGCGAGCACTTCGGTGCGATAGGGCTCGTTCAGATCAGAAAGGCTGGCCTTGATTTGGGCGGTCGGGAGGTGAGGAGATTTCGAAACATCTGACAACATTTTGAAACTCGAGGCAAAACGTTTGAGCGCGTGCTCGCGAAAAACGGTTGCCAGCGGCACGTCGCCGTACAAGCACTGCAGCGTATAGGCCAGGCTTGAGAGCGCGCGCGCATGCAACTCGTTTTCGATGGGTTGCATGCCAATTGAGCTGAAGAGCCAGCCAAAATTTAGGCCGCGCAAGACAAACCGTAGCCACGCGATGCGCTGCGCGAAGAAGCCAGGTTCCCACATGCGGCGGGAGGAGACGGTGAAAATCGGATAGCGCCACGAGAACGATGTAACGCCCGCCGTGGCCACCACGACGGCAGATTCAATATCGTGTTGATGGTTGATGACGAGCAAAGACGGGCCGCGCCGTCGCGGCATCCGGCCCCAGCTACGAATGCGATACGCTATCCGGTAATAGCAATAAATGTTAATGTACGTTGCCCAGCGCAGCGGCTGAATCCATAATGGAGCAGTCCTGTTGAGCTTACTCGTGCTGTCGGGTTGCATTGGCCGTTGCACTGCGCAGCGCGCGGGCATCCTCATTCAAGCGGTCCTGAATGCGGGCGTCGCCGAAGACCAGGTCGGTGAGACCAGGAAAGGCGTTCACCAAAAAAACTGGCAGGTAATAGGAAGCGGGCACAACGCGGCGGCGTCGCGGACGTCGAACGGCGCTGACAATTGCATCCGCGACGATCTCCGGTCCCGGGAGCCGGCCCTTCATTGTCGAGTTGAAAGAGGTGCGAACAAACCCCGGCTCGATGAGCGTGACGTTGATGCCAAAGCTGCGGACTTCGCGGCGGACGGAATCGCTCAAGCCACGCAAGCCAAACTTCGAAGCGGAGTAGATGCCCATGACGCCCGCCTCGCCTGCGACCGATCCGACGTTGATGATCGATCCGCCTCGCTGATTCTTCATGATTGGAAGAACCGCATGCATGGTCCGCGCGCAGCCGAGAAGGTTAACCATTACGACGCGTTCGAGTTCCTGGTCGGTCGCATCGCACAACGAGGGACTCGTGCTCACGCCTGCGATGTTCGCCAAAATATCAACGCGCCCAAACGTTTGCAGCGCAGCGGTGACCACCCGGTCGATATCCTCTCGATGGGTAATATCTGCAACAACATCGCGCACGTTTGCACCGGCCGCACGCAGGTCGGTCGCGAGAGCTTCGAGTCCGGAGGACGACACGTCAGTGAGCACAAGGTTAGCGTTTCGTGCGGCGAGCGCTTTTGCGGTCGCGCAGCCGATGCCGCCGGCAGCACCCGTGATAATACCGGCCATACCACGTAGAGACATGTTCGCGGTTTTACCGCATTTTTAGCCATTCGCCTGCCTGGCTGATTGCGACCAGAGTTCGATTATCCAGGCGAACACGGTCGAAGCGTCCTATATGTTCACAACGTAACAATGGAAAAGCGAAATTTCGGCTCAACAAAGCGTGCAGTCGCCGTCATCGGTCAAGGCACTTGGAATATGGATGACGTCGACCGTGACGTTGCGGTTCGTGCGTTGCGCGCGGGGCTCGATCTCGGCATGACTCACATCGACACGGCCGAGATGTACGGTACCGAGGAGCTCGTTGGAGAATCCATTGCCGGCCGCCGTAACGAGGTCTTCGTCGTCTCCAAAGTACTTCCCGAGCACGCCTCGCGAAGCGGAACGATCGCCGCATGCGAAAAATCGCTGAAGCGCCTGAACACCGACCGGCTTGACTGCTACCTCTTGCATTGGCGAGGTCGCTTTGCGCTGGCCGACACGTTCGCGGCATTCGAACAACTCGTGCGCGACGGCAAAATTCTCTCGTGGGGCGTGAGCAACTTCGACGTTTCTGATCTCGAAGAGGCGTGGGACATCGCCCCGAACTTTGCCTGCAATCAGGTACTCTACAATATCGCGGAGCCCGCTGTCGAACACGCCGTGCTGCCATGGTGTGAAAAACATGGGGTCGCTGTGGTTGCATACAGTCCGTTCGGACACGGCCGCTTTCCAAGCGAGCGCAGCAAAGGAGGCCGGGTGCTCTATGAAATCGCCGCCGCTCGCAAAGCAACTCCTCGACAGGTTGCCCTCGCATTCTTGCTGAGAAGCAAGTCGGTATTCGCAATTCCAAAGGCGTCAAACCCCGATCATGCCACAGAAAACGCCGCCGCAGGCGATCTAAGGCTTACTGCAATCGAGATCGAACGAATTGATGAAGCGTTTCCACGTGGTCGAGATCCAAAGGAACTTCCGACCCTCTAAATCTTAAGCACGATATCGAACACAACTTTTACGTCGTCTTTGACGCGCACGGTACCGCCCGCGATCTTAATTGGCGTGATTCCAAAAACGCTTTGACGTACCATCGCTGAACCGGTAAAGTGTTCGGGGTCCTTTCGTACCACGTCAACGACAAGGGGATGCGTTTGGCCGTGCAGCGTGAGCTCTCCGTGCACGATCCAGCGGTCAGCGCTGTCTGCGTCAACCTTCGTCGAGTGAAAGGTAATGGAAGGATACTTGGCCACGTCGAGGACGTCGGGGCCGACCATGTTCGCCTGAACTTTGTCGCGCCGGCTGGGCGGATCTTGGACTTGCATTTTCGTCGCGTCGACCTTTACGTCAACCGTCTTCGTCGCGGGGTCAAAAGATCCGGAAGAGATCGGCGCACTGACCTCGTGGTTGTCGGCCGCAAATGCGAAGATACCTTCTTTATACACAAAGACCGTCATCTTTGAATGGGTCGTGTCGATCGCCGCAGCAGTCAGCCCGCCTTGGGCGAGACCCAACAGCGCAAACGCGCAAGCAAGTAGGCAGAACTTCAAAACGGGTATCATCAATTGTCCTCTCCTCAACCATACCCGCGCGACATGAAAGGATACTGAAATTAGATTCGTCTCTGCCTCGGCAAGCGGAATCAATAGCTCGATCGCACGCGCGTCGTATAAGCGTGAGAGAGCTGCTGCCAGCTGACTAAGGTGAATTTCTGATCGCGGAGGAAGTTTCGAAATTGCGGGCTTCGGACCATGTCGAAATCCTGCTGCCGCCAAGCAGCTCCCCAATCCGGATGGTTGCGAGTGGCACCCCGCATCTCTTCATCATCGTACGCCAGGTGCACGATGAGCTCGTAGATGCCGGGCTTGAGCCGTGAGAGACGCTTTTTGTACCACGCGAACCAATCACGTTTGGCAACGCCGGGTGCCATGCTGATAATATCATCCACCGCAAACACGTTTGCGGGCAGCGCGATTGCATCGGGCATTTCATCGCCGCTCCGTACAAGCCGCATGGGCAGGTTGTACTCGTGGCCAAGATTCTCGTAGACGCCGAAGAGGTGACGCGTTTCGACGAGGGCGATCATGTGCGAATCCAGGTGGGAAATGTGCACGCCTTGTGATTGAGCCTTATCGATCTGCGCGCGAAGCGCGAGGGATCGTTGTAGAAGTACCCGTCCGGATCCAGTAAACTCGCGACCTTGTCGACCGGCGAAATCGGAGCCCAACGCATTCCGACCCATTCGCTATTGAGGACCAAATGGATGCCGAGATCTGCGCCCGGGTGGGTGTGCGCCCAGTTCACGACTTCCGGATACCAGGGCGTCGGCACCATAACGCTTGCCGACGTTACCCAACCGTTTTCAAGCGCTCGCGAAATGGCGCGATTGACGGAATGCGTCATGCCGAAGTCGTCAGCATGGATAATCAGCAGCCGCGCTTGTGGCGGATAGCCAAGCCGCTGCTGCATCGGCTCGTTTTGTTGTGCTCGAACGGCGGTTGTGAGAGCTATACAGACAATCGCAAGCGCGACCCAGCGGAGTTTCAAATTCAGGTTCGTTGCTGGTCGTGACGAACTTGAGCTGCGAGCGCGAGCGCTTCCTCAAGCGATGCACAGCGGTCGTTTTTGCCGGTCAAACCGGTAATAAGCAGAAGGCGCTGCGCAGCCTCCAGTCGCGGCTGCACCAAGTAGAACGTTTGCCGGATCACCGACATCTGGCGCCGGAACGTAAGCAGCTTGTGAATCACCGCGCTATCGAAGTAGACGGTGTTTGCGAGCGAGACGATGACGGCGCCCACATCCTTGGCAGCGGCCGACTGCAGCTCCGCATCCAAACTTTGCACGCTGAAGAGGTCGAGCTCACCGTGGATCTCGACCACTGGAATGCCGTCAACCTCGCGCAGCACGAACGCGCCTCTTGCGACGGACCCGCGGGTCGTGGATGAAAGTCAAGGTTGTTCCTCCGCTGCTCAGATTTACCTCAACGTTGCTCATCAAGCTCCGAATAATCGATAATCCGTACCCCCGGCCGTCTTGACGAGCCGGACGCCATCTGCCTTCATCTTCAATCCGTACGTGGAGCTCTTCTTTATCTTTGTTAATCCGAACGTTGAAGGAACCGGGAGTTCTCAAATATGCGTGCTCGATGACGTTACTGACCGCTTCGCCGACGGCAACCTGGAGCGAGAACGTCTGATCCGGGTTCAGATCGAGCCCTTGTGCGAGCTTACCGATTGCTTGGCGCACGAGCGAGGCGGCGACCGGGACGGCGGAATACGTAAGGTCGAGTTCTTTGACAACGCAATCGCCGACAGACAGCGTCAAAATTGCAACGTCGTCTCTGCTCTGACGGCCGTCGAGCATTCTCTTGCGAATCGAGAGGGCAGGGTTACCCGAACGGGATTTGACTTCATCTGCAATGGCTTGCGCCAGGAGCGTTTCTCCTTCGGTCACATCGCGAGTGAATTCGATGAGGCCGTCGGTGTAGAGCACGAGCAGAGAACTCGGAGGTACCGTAATCGTCCACGCACGCCGGGCGCCGTTGGGCTCGATCCCGAGCGGAAGCCCATCTGTGGGCAGACGGTCGACGTCGCCGTTTTCTGTGCCGAGGATAGGCGGGGGATGTCCGGCTGACCCATAGGTAAACGTTTTGCCGTCGTAAATCCCAAAGATCGCCGTGACCATAATAGGTTCGTGTCGCACCAGCAGCAAGTGATTCGCAAGATCGAGTACTGCCGATGGGTCGCGCATGTGCTGCGCCGCGACACGAAAGGTTTGGCGGACCTCACCCATGATGACCGCGGCATCCAAACCATGACCCGCAACGTCGCCAATGGAGAGAGCGATACTGCCATCAGCCAGCGGGAACGCGTCATACCAGTCGCCTCCCACCTCAGCTTCATTGCTTGCAGGCACGTAGGCGGCATGGTACTCGCGCCCGGGAGTCTGCGGCAGCGTCGCGGGCAAGAGTGCCGTTTGCAATATCTGTGCAAGCCGTCGTTCCCGCTCGTACAGGCGGGCATTGTCGACGGTGAGAGAGACTCGCGCTGCCAGGTCGGCCAATGTCTCACTGTCTGCAGCTACGGGGCCTTGGGCATCGAGGAGAATAATCGTACCAATGTGCCGGTCCCGCACGCACAGTTGCAGATCCGTACGAACGCCGTTTTGTGTGCCCAGCCAATCACCCTCAGCTGCCTGCGCCGGCACGCTCGCCAGCAGGCGCCGCTCTGTGTCCGAATCACGGTGCGTGACCGCCATCACACGCTGCTGATCGTCTTTGTCGAGGACGTCGATGACGCAGCCCTCCGCTACGTGCGCGATGATCGATCGTGCCACGAGTGGCAGGGTCGTCGAAAGATCAAAAGATGATGCGAGCGCTTTGCTCGCATCAGCTAAGAGACGCAAAGAGGCATCTGAAGCGCCAGAATTCATTGCCGATGATGTTCTATGAATGTTCTTTTTACCCACCTTGAAGCAGACTTCTAAGCGAGCAAGCCCCTGCTTGAACTGGCCTTTGATGGCGCTCAGAGAAATGTGAGTTAAGGTTTTGATCCGACGCCGAGTTACCGCTCGAGGCATGGAGAGACATATGGCAATTGCTACGACAACGGGCGAACCAACGAACAACGGCGCAACACCTGGTGGAGCGCTTTCAGATCCACGCCAGCAGCGCCGCCTGCTCAATGCCCTTCGAGCTGTAGCCAAGGGCAATTTTTCTGTAAAGCTTCCCGTCGACGCGCCTGGCATCAATGGTGAGATTGCTGTTGCGTTCAACGACATGGTGGAGCTCAATCAGAAGACGGTCCGAGAGTTTGAACGGATTAGCGCTGTCGTTGGGCGAGATGGTCGCATCACGCAGCGCGCGTCAACTGGCCCGCTTCCGGGCTCATGGGCTACGCTCGTCCAGTCACTCAATGCACTCATCACAGATCTTACCCAGCCGATCGCGGAAGTTAGCCGCGTCCTCGGCGCGGTTGCCAAGGGTGACTTGTCGCAGCGCATGGCGCTTGAGACGGAAGGTCGCCAGCTCAAAGGCGAGTTTCTGCGTTCCAGCAAGATCGTCAATAGGATGGTCGATCAGCTGAACGATTTCGCGTCTGAGGTGACGCGCGTGGCGCGCGAAGTTGGTTCCGAAGGGAAGCTTGGTGGCCAGGCCGAGGTTCCGGCGGTCGCAGGCACATGGAAAGACCTCACCGACAGTGTGAACTCAATGGCGCGCAATCTCACGAGTCAGGTACGCAATATCGCCGAAGTCACGACTGCGGTCGCGCTCGGCAATCTTTCAAAGAAAATCACCGTCGAGGCCAAGGGTGAAATTCTCCAGCTCAAAGACACCATCAACACGATGGTCGATCAGCTCAATGGTTTCGCATCGGAAGTGACGCGCGTTGCGCGCGAAGTCGGATCTGAAGGCAAGCTCGGCGGACAGGCATTGGTGCCTGGCGTCGGTGGGACGTGGAAGGACCTCACCGACAGCGTCAACCATATGGCCGGCAACCTCACGAACCAAGTACGCAACATCGCCGACGTCACCACCGCTGTGGCCAATGGCGACCTTTCCAAAAAAATCACCGTCGACGTGCGCGGCGAGATCCTCGAGCTTAAAGGTACGATCAACACCATGGTCGACCAGCTCAATGGCTTCGCGTCAGAAGTCACGCGCGTCGCCCGTGAAGTCGGGTCGGAAGGCAAACTCGGCGGCCAGGCTCAGGTGCAGGGCGCCGCGGGAACGTGGAAGGACCTGGTCGACAGCGTCAACTCCATGGCTGGTAACTTGACCAGTCAAGTTCGCAACATCGCCAAGGTCACGACGGCTGTCGCGAAAGGTGACCTTTCCAAAAAGATCACGGTTGACGTGCGCGGTGAAATTCTTGAACTTAAAGATACCATCAACACCATGGTTGACCAGCTCAATGCGTTCGCGTCAGAGGTGACGCGCGTTGCGCGCGAAGTCGGCACCGAAGGCAAACTTGGTGGTCAAGCGCAGGTGCAAGGCGTTGCCGGCATCTGGAAGGATCTCACCGACAGCGTCAATTCGATGGCGGGTAACCTGACGAGTCAGGTGCGCAACATCGCAGACGTCACGACGGCCGTGGCCAAGGGTGACCTTTCCAAGAAGATCACCGTCCGTGTTCGCGGTGAGATTCTCGAGCTCAAAGGCACGATCAACACTATGGTCGATCAACTCAACGCGTTTGCGTCTGAGGTGACGCGCGTCGCACGCGAGGTCGGCTCCGAGGGGCGCCTTGGCGGACAGGCGCGAGTGCAAGGTGTGGCTGGCACCTGGAAGGACCTCACCGACAGCGTTAACTCAATGGCGAGCAATCTGACAAGTCAGGTGCGCAACATCGCGGAGGTCACGACTGCCGTTGCAAAGGGCGACTTGTCGAAAACTATCGCGGTCGATGCGCGCGGCGAGATCCTCGAGCTCAAAGGCACGATCAACACAATGGTGGATCAACTCAATGGCTTTGCGTCGGAGGTGACGCGCGTCGCACGCGAGGTCGGTTCCGAAGGCAAGCTGGGCGGCCAAGCGCAGGTACAAGGCGCAGCCGGTACGTGGAAGGACCTCACCGACAGCGTCAATTCGATGGCCGGCAACTTAACGAGCCAGGTTCGCAACATTGCCAAGGTGACGACGGCTGTGGCCAATGGTGACCTTTCAAAGAAGATCACGGTCGATGTCCGCGGCGAAATGCTCGAGCTCAAGGACACGATCAATACCATGGTCGACCAGCTCAACGCGTTTGCGTCCGAGGTGACACGCGTTGCGCGCGAGGTCGGCTCAGAAGGCCGCCTCGGCGGACAGGCATACGTTCAAGGTGTCGCCGGTACGTGGAAAGACCTCACCGACAGCGTCAATTCCATGGCTGGCAACTTAACGGAGCAAGTGCGCGGCATTGCTAAGGTTGTGACCGGAGTTGCACACGGTGATCTCAAGCGTAAACTCACGCTTGAAGCAAAAGGCGAAATCGCCGCGCTTGCCGACACGATCAACGGCATGATCGATACGCTCGCGACGTTTGCGGATCAAGTAACGACTGTGGCGCGCGAGGTCGGATTCGAAGGCCGGCTCGGTGGCCAAGCAAAGGTGCCTGGCGCAGCCGGTTTGTGGAGAGACCTCACCGACAGCGTCAACCAGCTTGCCGCGAACCTGACGAGCCAAGTCCGCGCCATCGGCGAAGTGGCAACCGCGGTGACGAAAGGTGACCTCTCTCGGACCATTGAGGTTGAAGCGCGCGGCGAGGTTGCGGCACTGACTGAGAACGTAAACAAGATGATCTGGAATCTGCGTGATACCACCCAGAAGAACAACGAGCAGGACTGGCTCAAGACAAACCTGGCGCGCTTTACCGGAATGTTGCAAGGTCAGCGCGACCTCCAGACGGTCGGCCGCCTGATCATGTCGGAATTGACGCCGCTCGTTAACGCGCATTGCGGCATATTTTACATGAACGAGCCCAGCAAAGATCAGGAGCCCGCCCTCAAGCCGTTGGCAGGCTACGCCTGCACGGAGGCAGAGCTAGAGCGAGAGTTCCGATTCGGCGAGGGACTCGTAGGTGCATCGGCACGCGAAAAACGGCGGATTTTCGTCAGACAACTACCTCCGGATTACCTTGAAGTCACCTCTGGCCTAGGATCCGGCAAGCCGTCCAACGTGTTAGTCTTGCCCGTGCTCTTTGAAGACGAAGTCATGGCTGTCATCGAGCTGGCGTCGTTTGAAGAGTTCAGCGCGATTCACTTGCTGTTTCTGGACCAGCTCCGAGAAAGCATCGGTATCGTTCTCAACACTATTGGCGCGAACATGCGGACCGAAGGGTTGCTCAAGCAATCTCAGTCGCTGACGGCCGAATTGCAGATTCAACAGGAAGAGTTACAGCACACCAACGAGGAACTCGAAGAGAAAGCGCGGCTGCTGTCGGAACGCAACCAAGAAATTGAGCGCCGCACGCGGGAGATCGACCAAGCGCGTAGCGCTCTCGAGCAGAAGGCCGAGCAGCTGGCGCTTACCTCGAAATACAAGTCCCAGTTCCTGGCAAACATGTCGCATGAGTTGCGGACGCCGTTAAATAGCTTGCTGATCCTGTCAAAGCAGCTGGCAAATAATCCGGATGACAACCTAACGTCCAAACAAGTGGAGTTTGCGTCGACGATTCATGCGGCAGGCACGGATCTGCTCACCTTGATCAACGACATCCTTGACTTGTCGAAGATCGAGTCGGGGACAACGACGATCGACATCACCGATGTGCGCTTCAACGATATCAGCGACTACACGGAGCGAACGTTCCGCCAGTTGGCCGACGACAAGGGTCTGGATTTCACGATCTCGCTTGCGCCTGGTTTGCCCGTCACCTTGCGGTCGGACATGACGCGGCTGCAGCAGATCCTCAAGAACTTGCTCTCCAACGCGTTCAAGTTCACGAGCGAAGGTAAAGTCGAGCTACGCATCTCACCGGCTTTGTCACATCAATTGAAAGTCGCCGGTCCTGTGATCGCCTTCGAAGTATCGGATACCGGCGTCGGCATTGCGGCTGACAAGCAGCGGATAATCTTTGAAGCCTTCCAGCAAGGCGACATGACCACCGCACGTAAGTACGGCGGTACGGGGCTCGGGCTGTCAATCAGTCGTGAGATCGCGCGATTGCTCGGCGGCGAGATTGCTGTGGAGAGCACGATCGGGGTAGGCAGCAAGTTTACCCTCTATCATCCGCTCTCCGTTGAGACGCCAGCCGTTGAGGACACCACGCTTGATGGTGCAGGCGCCTTGGACCGCGTCATGCTCCGTGCGCTGCCCAGCGCGGCTGTCTATGACGGGCGTTTGCGCCATGTCGTGCCGAGTGACGGCGAGGTGGTCGACGACCGGGCCATTTTGCAGGCCCGCGACCGAGTGTTGCTGATCATTGAAGACAGCGCAGCATTCGCACGTATCTTGCTTGACCTTGCACGCAAGCGTGGCTTCAAAGGAGTCGTTGCGCGGGATGGAGCGTCGGCGCTCGAGCTTGCGAAGAAATACCGCCCCGACGCCGTGACAATTGACATCAGGCTCCCGGACATGGATGGATGGCAGCTGATCGAGAGTCTCCGCGCAGACCCGGCAATGGCCTCCATTCCGGTGCACGTCATATCCGGTCAGGAGCGCAAGACCCATGTGACGTCGAGCGGGCTCGTGACGCAGCTGCAGAAGCCGGTCACCGAAGAAGCGTTGCAGGCATCTTTGGATGACTTGTTTGGCTTCGTCGATCGGGGATCGAAGAATGTTCTCGTGGTTGAGGACGATCTCACGCAGCTCAACGCGATGACCGAGCTCATACAAAAAGGTGAGGTGAGCGTTACCGCCGTTCAGACAGGCCAAGAGGCGCTTGCGGCGCTCGCCAAAACACGATTCCATTGCATCATCGTCGACCTCGGTCTCCCCGACGTCGAAGGAACCGAGTTGCTCAAGCAGATACGGTCACACAAATCGGGCAAAGGCATCCCCATTATCATCTACACCGGCAAAGAGCTGAGCCGCCAGGAGGAGTCCATTTTGACTCAGCTCAGTGAGACCATCATCGTGAAGGATTCCCATGCTCCCGAACGACTCATGGACGAGCTCTCGCTGTTCTTGCATCAAGTGCAGTCGAAGCTGCCGTCTGAAAAATGGCAAGAAGTTGACTACGTACAAAGGCTCTCACCGGCTTTGCAAGGCCGCCGAGTGCTTGTGGTCGACGACGACGTGAGGAACATTCTCGCGCTGACAACTGCACTGCAAAGCTATCACTTGGACGTCGTGCCTGCCGAAAATGGGCAAGCCGGCATCGAAGTGCTCAATAGTACACCGGATATCGACGCGGTATTGATGGATATCATGATGCCGGAGATGGACGGCTTCGAAACCATGCGGCGCATCCGCGCCAATCCGAACTTCGCTTCATTGCCGATCATTGCACTCACAGCCAAGGCCATGAAAGGGGACCGCGACAGCTGCATCGAGGCTGGCGCATCGGATTACATCAGTAAACCAGTGGACATCGAAAAGCTCGTGTCATTGCTGCGTGTATGGCTATCTCAGTAGAACGGGGTCAAACGTCGGCCGCTTCCGGCTCGATGATCGCGGTCGACGACGTTGAGATCCAGCTCTTGCTGGAGGGCCTGGTACAAGTTACCGGTTACAATTTCCGCGACTATGACCCGGCGCTTGTGCGGCGCCGCATTGAAGCGGCCATGGCGGCAGAAAATGTAACCACAGTTTCCAGCCTTCAGGCAAAAGTATTGCACGACGCAGCGAGTTTGGAGCGTCTCTTGATGACGCTCACCATCCGGCGCACGGGAATGTTCGCGGAGCCGGATTCGCTGAGCGCACTGCGGTCACTGGTTATCCCGCTCTTGCGCACCTACCCGTTCCTGCGAATTTGGCACGTCGGCTGTGCGAACGGCGAAGAAACATATTCCATCGCCATCCTGTTGACTGAAGAAGGACTGTACGAGCGGTGTAAGATCTATGCGACCGATGCTGTAGAGTCTGGCATCGACGCGGCGCGAGCAGGTACTTACTCATCGGAATCAATTGCCAAGTGGTCTGCAAACTATAGCGCAGCAGGTGGAACGCGAGCGTTGGCCGGCTACTTAGCCTCGCAGTCCGACCACACGGTCACCGTTGACCCGTCGCTGCGTAAAAACATCGTCTTTGCTCGTCACAACGTCGTCTCCGATGCATCGTTCAACGAGTTCCATCTCGTCGTTTGCAGCCACGTGCTCAACCAGTTCACCGCTGAATTTCAATCGCGCATCCACCGGTTGCTCCATGGCAGTCTAATTCGCCTTGGCTTTCTCATGTTGGGCAACGGAGAGTCGATGCAAAATTCTCCGAATGAACAATGTTATCGCCGGCTTGGGGATGCCGGTACAATTTATCGGAGAATGCGATAAAGAGCAATACGCTCTGAACTAACCCTGGCCGTTGTCCGGGAGAGGGTCATCGGAATCGCTCGGTGGCAGAGCCTTCGTTCGCCCCGTGAGGATGCACGTCTCACAGGCTTGCCGGCCTTTTATCGAATACGTCTCGTCTACCATGTTGTGGCACAGATCGCACTTCGTTTTTTGCACAGAATGACAACGTACCCCAGGCAGTTGTCGTCACGCGCAAGTTCGTACCGGCCGAGCGAACGATATGTCAAAAGGCAAAGCGCCAGCTTAGCACGTGGGACGACCATCCCGGATTACAGGGCTGGACTATGTCGTCGTTCCGCTTTGCGTATCGGCCAGCCGAAGCACCGCTAAAATCGAGAATGGTAAAGATCGCGACCAGGGCGGCTGTTTCCTGAATATCACGCAGCATCCACGCGTGACCCGCGGCGTCGACCACGCGAGAGTTGCTTGGTGTTGCAAAAAAGATGAGAATATACCTTATGCTTAGGAGCCCGTACATGGCGAGTGGCGCTGCCCAAAATGATCTTGAAAACCGGGCGACCACGGATCCGCTTTTTGTGACCACTCGCCTGTGGTATGCCGAGAAAAGTGCATAGAAGATGAAGACGGTGAGCAACCAGCCCAAATAATTCGTCAACGGAACACCAAAGAACCCACCGCCATTTTCCCAAATCCAATAATGATCGACAGTCGACGCGAGCGGGTCGAGCATGAAATCCCAACTCGTCATAAGAAACGAGGCGACGACGGGGATAGCCCACTGTACGAATCTGTCGAACGGCCGACTCGTCCGGCCGAGCAAAACGCACGCGACTGTCCATGACAGATAGCCGGCGCCGAAATATGCGCCGCCGATGGTCACCGGAACCAAAAAGACCTTGGCGCCGAGCACACCTGAGTAGTGATAGTGGCCGAAAGGGAACCCTGTCAGAATGCTCGTGTTTTCGAAAATATTTCCAACGACGAGACAGAGGATGACGAAGACGACTATGCCACCGAGTCCATACAGGGCAGCGCCGTGGACGAGCGCGAAAACGACGAGGAAGACTGTGTTAATGATACCAACCGAACCAGCAGGCAACAGATCGGGCGCAAGGGATGTGTAGACGTTGAAGAGTGCAAAGAGCGCTACGATAAGCCACAGTACGATCCGGCTGCGTCGAGTCATTTGTCATCGTAGATAGGTTAATGGGAGGCGGTCGACCTTTCCGCAGTCCAATTTCTCGGATGCTTCTTGCGGCAGTCCTCATCGCGCTGTGCGGATGCGCTCATCGGCTTGACGCCACGACCGTTGTCGCGGATTGGCTCACCCCGAGAGCGTCCGCTGTGGTCAACTGGCCAGTCTTCGATCACGATCCGAGCCGAAGCGGAAATGCGGACGACCAGCACTTGACCACTAAGAATGTCGTGGGACTCAAGCTGCGTTGGCGCGTCTATCTAGGGCACGTAGCCGACACAGCACCAATCGTCGTGGGAAGCTGTGTCTTCCTAACGTCGGTGAACGGAACAACCTATGCTCTCAACTCGTCTGATGGTCATGTAGTTTGGAGCTTCAATACGCACGGTCCGAATGTGACGACGTCGGTCCCGGCCTACGATTCCTTTGCGAAAACCTTGTATGTTCCGGGCGTTGACGGATTCATCCACAAACTCGACGTGGCAACTGGGCATGAACTTCCTGGACCCGGGTTTCCCGCCCAGATCACGACTGCGCCAGAAACCGAGAAAGACGCATCAGCCCTCAATATCGCAAACGGCTATCTTTATGCTCAGACATCCGGCTATAACGGCGATGTGGGGCCATACGTCGGCCACGTTGTCGCAATCCGCTTGCGCGACGGAAAAAAGACAGTCTTTAATTCACTATGCAGTTCGCAGCATAAGCTCATCGAACCGCAATCATGCCCGCAGCAGCGCTCCGGTCTGTGGTCGCGCAGCGGTGTGGTCGTCGATCCGGACCCATCAATGGGAGGACGCATTTACGTCACGACCGGAAACGGTCCATTCAATCCAAGCGACGGCGACTATGGCGATTCGGTTTTATCGCTGAGTTCGGATGCGAGTCATCTTTTCAGCTATTATGCGCCAAGCAACGCCGCGGAGCTAGCGGCAGGCGATGTCGACCTCGGGAGCAGTTCACCCGCATTATTGCCTCGTGAAGCAACAAGTGCAACGCCCCTTATGGCGGTGCAGGGAGGGAAAGATGCGGTCCTACGGCTGCTGGATCGAACGCATTTAGGTGGTGTCGGACACGAGCTGCAATCACTCGATCTCAGCGATAAGCTCTTTTCCGCGCCAGCCGTGTGGGCCGATCGTGGCACGACGTGGGTCATTATTGACGTGAGCGATGGAGTTCACACATACAAAGTACTCACCGAGAACGGAAAGAGCCGGCTCGCCGAAGCGTGGCACACCGATGTGGAAAGCACGTCTGAGGGCACATCACCTATCGTGAGCAATGGAATCATTTTCGTCGCAGGAAGCAGCGCTTTAGTCGCGCTCGACGCCAGAAACGGACACCGGTTGTGGACCAGTAATATTGGACCGATTCATTGGGAGAGCCCAATTATCGCTAACGGCACGCTTTATTGTTCCGACCAAGATGGCAATGTTGTTGCATATGGGCTCACATCCGGCGCCCGGTAAACGAAGAGCAGGGACACGCAAAGCACCGAACAGTTGTGCTATGTTGCCCGAAGTGCTACACTTATATGGACGGTTTAACGACTGCTTTTCTAGGACCCGAGAATTTTCTGCTCGCGAGTCCGGCCCCGCACAGCCAGTTTGGCCCAGAGGGCACCCCCGGTAGCCGCCGATCGAGCGGAGGCCCGTGCCCTTCAATCAAGCGATATTTTCGACTTCAGCTCTCGATGGAGCTACGATTGTATCTATTACCGGTGAAATAGATATCGGCAATAAGGAGCAACTGGAGCTTGCCCTGCACAAGGGCATTGCTCAAGCCCCGCGCACACTTGTTGCGAATCTTCTGGATGTAACCTACGCGGATTCCACTTGCATACACGCATTGCATCACGCGCAGCGGACCGCTGAGCGTATGAATAAATCGATGATGCTCGTCATTAAAAAAGACGGCGGTTTACAAAGGATTCTTCAGATGGCAGGTTTATTTCAGTTCTTTAGCATCTGCCATTCGCTGGACGATACGTTCGATGGAAAAACTGACGGTAAGCCTACGTCTGAGTAGTTGTGCGCCTAAAAGAAACAGCGTTGTAAACTGCTGCGAAGATCGCAGCCGCTACGCCTGCCAAAACACCATGGATGACGGGTCCAAAGAAATGCCACGCGCCAAGCGATGAGTAATGTGTCATTGCCTCTGTAGACCGTGACGGCGGATGCAGTTGCCAATCCCCAGACATTAAAGCGCAGATAGGTCCACGCGGGCGTTGATGCAGGCGTGTTTTTGCATGCAGTAACAGTTCACCACGGCCTGCAAATGGCCTAGCCGTGAATTTGTGCGCGTTGCAATCGCTTGGCTGCTAGGCATACCCCAAGTGCTGTTGAACGATTGCGCGTCGATGCTCACCCTACGGGTATCGCTCGTACTTGTACCTATTTGGGAGGGTAAACAAATGCAACATATCCTTAGAGCGCTGTTGGCGCTCGCCTTTGTTGAGGTCGCGGTTGCTCTGACTGCCTGTAGTGGTGGCACCGGCGCAGTGCCTGGCGCGCCAAACCCGGCTATGGGGAACGGCGGCTCGCCTCAGACTACGCAGTTGATATCGCATGCCTTGAGTTGGCCACGACCTGGACCAGCGCAGAGAGTTTGCGGCGATGTCGACCCTGGCTTCGCGCGGTGCGTCGCCTGGATCCGAACGGATATTCCCGGGCATCTCGCAACTCCTAGCTTCACCCCGTCTGGCTATGGCCCGAGCAGTTTGCGAACCGCATATAATCTCACCACGTCTGGTGGAAGCGGCGCAACGGTCGCAATCGTCGACGCATTCAACGACCCGAATGCTGAGTCGGACCTAACCGTGTATAGGTCGCAGTTCGGGTTGCCTGCCTGCACGACGACCAATGGCTGCTTCACAAAAGTGCAATTTGGCAAGCGCACAAATACCGGTTGGGCCGAGGAGGAATCTCTCGACGTCGATATGGCATCCGCAATTTGCCCAAACTGCCATATCCTGCTTGTCGAAGCGGCGTCGAACAGCACGGCGAATCTCACGACTGCCGAGCAGTACGCGACGGCGCATGCCCATTTCGTGAGCAACAGCTGGAGCGGTAGTGAGGGCAGCACCAGTTTTGATAGCAGCTATAACGTTGCTGGGGTTGCCATCACCGCCGCCACCGGCGACAGCGGCTTTAACGCCACGGCGCAATGGCCGGCGATCCTGCCGTCCGTAACGGGCGTGGGCGGAACAAGCCTCACCTCCGTGAGTCCGCGCGTTGAAAGCGCCTGGAGTGGCGCGGGCAGTGGCTGCAGCAAGATCTACGCAACGCCCAGCTTCCAAAGCGGAATCAACACCGGGTGCTCAAAACGCGCGCAAGCCGATGTTTCGGCCGACGCGGATCCGAACACCGGAGTCGCGGTCTACGACACCTTCCATGTCGGCGGCTGGCTGGTTTTCGGTGGCACGAGCGTGGCGACGCCGATCATAGCATCGGTCTTCGCGCTTGTGAACAACACCTCGTCGAACAGCAACTCGTACGTGTACTCTCACAAGAGCAGTTTGAACGACATCACGAGCGGAAGCAACGGCAGTTGTGGCGCGCCGCTCTGCACCTCTGGGACGGGCTGGGATGGGCCGACCGGCCTCGGTACGCCTAACGGCACCGGCGCGTTCTGACGGGTTAAAGGCGCATCGAGGGCGGCACCAACGCCGCCCTCGACCTTCTCGTGGTTTCCTTACAGCCGACAATAACCAACGTGAGGCCCGGGTCAGTCGGCTCAACGATTTCAGCTTGCGACTCAACGCAACTGGCGCGTGTACCAAACGTTGCCCGGGGTGGTCCACTGGTAGCCCTCGCCCCAGGTTACTTGGCTGTGACTCTGGTTGTCAATGGCCATGCCGAAGTAATCGCCGAACGGGAAGCGGAAACCGGACGAAAAGATGTAGCTGTAGCCAGAGACAAAGTTCGAGAGCACGCTCTCATTGGACCACGAAGCGCCGCCATCAGTGGAGGAACGATAGTAGACATTCCAGTTGGGTTCGTTGCGCTGATCCATCCAAGCTATGCGGATGTCGCCCATCTCGCCCGCGGCAACCGCTGGAAATGCATGGTCGACGCCAGAGGGGGCGAGTGAAACATCTGCCTTGGGCGACCATGTGGCACCCTGGTCCTTTGACGTTGAGTAAAAGATGCGCTCTGGTCCTCCGTCCACCGAGCCCGCATTCCACAGAACATAAAGCTGGCCAGCGACATCTGAAGTCATCGCAATTCCGGGGCCGAGAAACGCCCAGCCGCAGGAGAATGCGGAACAGTCTGGCGGAGACGCTGAGACATCAAGCAATGTCGAGGTCCATGTGTTCCCACCATCCGAAGATTTAGTTACAAAGAGGTTGACTGGACCTTTCGCCTGACCATTTTGCGAGTAGCCATCCCAAGCAAAATAGACATTGCCCTGGGGATCTACAGTTCCGCCGCCGGTGAGCGACCATCCGAACTGAGCGTTCGCGTTGATTTTGGCTGACGTCCAGGTTTGGCCACCGTCGTGAGAAGCCGAGCACCAAACTGTCTGTGCGTGGTTGTAAGCGACGTATACATTGTTGCCGAGTACAGCCAGCTCGTCCTTATCGGTGCCCGCCTCGGTGGAGTTAGCGATGACGGTTGTCCATGTTTGACCGAAGTCGGTCGACTCGGCAACTTCGATCAAACTTTTGTTGTTTTGAAGCCAAGAGGCATAAACGGTGCGCCCATCCATGGGATCCACCTTAAGTTGAACATCAATTTGTCCAGAGCCAGGTGGAGCTATCTCGCGCGGCGCCGACCAACTGTTGCCATTATCCCTGGAGACCAACAAGTAGGCGATCGAGCTGGGACATTTATTGCAGCTTGGTGGAAAGTCCGGGATCAGCGCGTAAACGTGGCCCCGGCTGTCAGCGGCAATTGCGGGTTCCCATTGATCGCCAGGCAGCGTGGCGCCCAAGCGAAGCTGCGGCTGCCCGAAGACTTGGCTGGCAGCGGCAGCTCCCGAGAGATGTTGGGAAAGACCGGGCGCGAGGGCACGCGTACCCGAGCAACTGATTAACAACAGGGCAGACCCAAATGCGCAAATGTTTAGTATGCTCGAGCGATATTTTTCGTCGAAGAACATGACTTAACTCCCTTTGAGATATTTCGCGCGATCCGAGTCCTGGATCAATAGACATCACACGCCTTAGAGCAGTCGCGATGAGCCCTGAGTGTGTCAAGGTGAGATTTCGAAATCCTTATGATATGATCCTATAATTTTGTTTCATATGCGAGACCTGAGTACGAATAAAAAAGAGGCGCAAAAAAGCGCCTCTTCAGGGCCGGCAGCCTACGGTTTTCCGATGACGTGAACTGTCGCCGGCGTGGTGAATGCCGTATGGGTAGAGATAATCACCGGGCGACCTTCGCGATGCAGCATGTTTTCGGCCGCCTCCCGCGCTACGGTTATTGTCCTCAGTTTGCTGTTAGGTAATCGAATGGTCACGGTCGCTCTATCTTTGTCCACACCCGTGACAACGCCGTGCAGAATAATGTCGGCAGGCTCCACCTCCGTCACTCCGGCGCCGTTAAAAATCACGACGTGCTCACTCGTCCGGAGCTCTGCTGCCTGGGTCGGCGTGAGCTTAAGTATCTGCACCGCGCCGTTTGCGTTCCGAACCGATACCAAGTCACCGCTAATCGCCCTGACCACACCTATGACGCGCGTTGTGCCCGTGCGTTCGGTGTTACCCTTCCCTGCGCTGTGACCACGATCTGTGTCAGCATGGGTGACCGGCTTGCCGATGGGCGGAGGACCATTCGGATTGTGGCCCGGATTGGGGCCTACTCCGTGGCCCGGGACCGCGAGGGCAACACTCCCGAGTCCAAGAGCGGAGATCGTTGAGAATGCCAAGCCCGCGACCACTAAGATAGCTAAACTTTTCACCATGTCATCTACCCCGTTCTACGTCGGTAGCTCAGAACTACACGACATAAACGATATTCTGCACCGTTTGGTGCGGAGCCCTCGAGAGCATCTAGCGCTGGGACCTTTGACCGCGCGGAGGTCCGCGTTCTGGATCACACTTTTCTGTCTTTCGAAACGCTGATTTATGGGTATACGTTTGATAAGCAGGGAGGGGTGTATTTATGCTGGCAAGTGCGGTCTTCAGGTCTATGCTGTCTAAGGTTCTTATCGTTCTCGCGCTAGTTTTTGCGTTGGGCTCGGCCTCAATCCAAACTGGTTCTGCTGAAACGTCGGGGCAACGGTCGACCCGCAATATTATCTTAGCCGCGACGGCAGTAACTCTTGGGATAATCCTTTACAACAATTACCACCATAAAACGGTTGCTCATAACACAGTCGTCGGCCGGACAGCCGATGGCGGTATTGTTTACGCTGATGGACGCATCGTGTATCCAGACGGAACGGTGGTGTACACGAGTAACGATGGTCGGCGTCTTTGTGATTACGACGGAGATGCCGATGATTGCGGACCACATGCCCGTGGCTATCCCTGGCGGTTTGAAGACGAAGAAGTCTGGCACGGGAAGCACTTAGGCTGGAACAGAGGTAGAGGCAATCCTCACCACGGCGAAGACGAGCCAGGCCACAACTAAGCAAACGGGAGAATCGCCAGAGCCGGCTTTAGCGCCGGCTCTTTTCTTTTTCGAGTGACGCGTGGCGGGCCCGCTGGGGGTCCCTAGCAGCGAAACTCGGCAGCTGAATCTTGCACGGGTAAGACCGGTGAAAAGCCGATCTCGCCCGCGCATGCTCCGCCGTTAGATCGTTGCGCTGATAACTTCGGTTGTTGTTGAGCCGCTTGTAGGAACGTGTATCGTGGCGAAACCCTGACTGCTTAGGCGATTTGGGAGCGCACTCGGTCCGCTAGCCGGTGCACTGATAGTAAACCCAAGACTAACCATGTCTGTGCTGGCGCCGGCAAGAGGCCAAGAATATGGTATCGTGACGGTAGACGTAGCGGTCGAGGCGCTGCGAGTCGCCGCCACACCCGCTGACTCTTCCATTGTTCGTCCGCTCGTGTCGAATACAGAAGCTGATCCTAAACATTCGATCACATCGCTTGCGGGGATAGTGGACTTTACAGCGATCGTAAAGTTGTAGACGAATTTTCCGGCGGTGGCTGCTACCAACGGACTCTGCTGATAGAATAGCCTTTGCGGCACGGGCTTCACAGGACTCGTTTGCGCAGGCTGATTCCCAGGAAGATGGAAGCTGGGGCGAGCATCCGCGACTTGATTCCTATTGCCTATGAGCTGTGTGAATCCGATCACGCCAGCAGTCAGCAGTACGACGAGCATCGTGATTTTCATGGCGCCTCCCTTCAGGTGAGTCGATACGACCCTAATGAGAAGCTAACGCTGTGCGGACTATCTTTAAAGGGGCTTTGGATGCATTTTCCGGAGTGGGAGCGCTCGGAACCCACCCCCAAACCCTGTGCACGATAATAGCAGGGCTCTTTCATGCCGCTTGAAGTCTTGAGTACGGCAGCCGCTATTGGCACGTTTGTTGTAATCGCCGCAACTGCAATTGCCGCTGTCGTTCAGCTTCGCCACCTGCAGGCGCAAAACCAGCTCACTGGATTATTAACCGTTTTGGCGCGCGTTGAGGACCCGCAATTTAATGAATGGGTCGACGGCGCAAGGGAGATGCTCAAGACGCGCCTGCCCGACGAGACATATCGGCGCGCGGTCCTCGATGGCAGCTACGAACGGAAAAATAACCCGTGGTTGAACCTCGCGAACTCGTACGATTGGGTGGGGAGTCTCGTCAAGCATAAGTTGATCCCTGAGGAGTCGCTCCTTGACGTATATGCGGGGAGAGTTGATCAAGCGTGGAGCATCGTCGAAGCGATTGTTCCGTTGGTACGCGAGCGAACTGGCCCTAGTGTTTGGGAAAATTTCGAGTACCTCGTTGTGCGAGCTCGCGAATGGAGCGCCGCACACAAAGACGGAGCGTATCCCAAAGGAGTGCCACGGCTTCGAATTAACGTGACGTGGCCAGAACTTTCCAAATAAGATTGTTGCAGTCGGGTTCTATTTTTGCAGAACCTGGTGGACGAAGGAGATTGCGATCGAACCTTCGCCGACGGCGGATGCGACACGCTTGATGCTCCCGCCCCGCACGTCGCCGACCGCAAATACCCCCGGCGAACTGGTTTCAAGCAAGAACGGCTGACGCGCAAGGGGCCACTTGGAAGCGCTAAGGTCCTCGGGCGATAGATCGGGACCTGTCTTGATGAAGCCTTTATCATCAAGTACGATACAGCCGTCAAGCCAGCCCGTATTCGGAACGCCGCCAGTCATGACAAACACGTGCCTGATCGCGTGCTCTTCGTTCGTTCCCGTTTGGCTGTTTTGCCAGGTAATCGATTCGAGGTGATCATCGCCGCGCAGCGCGACGATTTCAGTGTGCGTTCGCAGTTCGATCGACGGCGTCTCATCGATCCTACGGATCAGATAGCGCGACATCGTCTCGGCCAAACCCTCTGACCTGACGAGCATGTATACGCGCGATGCTGTCTGCGCTAGAAACACAGCAGCCTGCCCGGCGGAGTTCCCTCCGCCGACGACGACCACTTCGTCTCCCGTGCATAACTGCGCTTCAACGAAGGTCGCTCCGTAATAGATACCGGCCCCCTCGAAGCGAGACAAGTTCTCTAATCGTGGCCTTCGATACTCGGCTCCAGTTGCGATCACGATCGCGCGCGCCGGAATGCGGGCGCCGTTGTCAGCTTCGACGATGTGTAGTGTGCTGTCGCACCTGAGCCGCTTACCCGTCGCAATGAGCAATTGTGCGCCGAACTTCTCCGCTTGAGTGTACGCGCGACCCGCAAGCTCCTGCCCTGTAATTCCAGTGGGGAATCCCAAGTAATTCTCGATGCGAGAACTGGAACCGGCCTGTCCTCCCGGCGCATTTGTCTCCAGCACGAGGACGTCGAGCCCCTCCGATGCGCCGTACACGGCTGCAGCCAATCCCGAGGGGCCTGCGCCAACGACGACCACGTCGCGAATCTGCGTCTGGTCGACCGTCTGGTTAAAGCCGAGGCAGTCAGCGACTTGCTGATTCGTCGGATTTCGAAGAACCACTTGACCACGGCAGATCACTACGGGTACGTCGCTTGCGGCGATGTGGAAACTTTCAAGTAGATGCTGTACATCAGGATCCCGTTCGAGGTCGATGTAGGCGTACGGATGGCTATTGCGCATCAGAAATTCTTTGATCCGAAGGGTAGCAGCGGAATGCGTGGACCCAACGAGCACGACATCGCCCATACCCGCCGTCACCAGCTCCACCCGGCGGAGAATGAACGCTCGCACCAAGATCTCGCCAAGTTCGGCGTCGGTCTGTAACAAGGCCAGCATTTGCTGGCGATCGAGCTCGATCGCCTCGCCGGATTGGGAGACGCGCAACCGCAAGATGGCAGGACGTCCTGAGAGTGAGTTGACTTCGCCCGTGAATTTCCCCGGACTGAAAACGGTGATAAGTGTTTCGGTCCCGGCCCACAGGCGGAGGACCTCGAGCTCACCAGAGACGACGACGAAGAACGAGACCGGAGTGGCGCCAGGTTCGTAGATCACCTCGCCCTTTTGAATTGCGCGCATCCGCCCGTGTGGGGCAATGCGACGAATCTGTTCCGGCGTTAAGGTTGGAAAAACCTGATCAGCGCGAGCACTGGTTAACGGGAGTCCACTCATGATGTGGAGTTGTTCTCCCGTAGGTGAAGGCTAGGCTCCTGCTCGCTCGGATGCGATCCGAGTTTATTGGCTCCCAAAGGTAGCCGAAAAAATGAAGGTTTCTTCCCGTTCGGACTACTAAGGCGTCACGATAAGACAGTGAAGAGTTTTGAGGAGAACCATGTCTGTTCTAACCGGGAAGGCATGTAAAGACCATGACATCTGTTACTAAGCAACTCCTCCGCGACACCATTACGATTGGCGGAGACCTGACCGTTCGCCGCATGGGCTTCGGAGCTATGCGCATTACGGGGCCGGGCGTCTGGGGACCGCCCGCCGATCGAGCCTCTGCAGTGGCCTTAGTTCGTCACGCCGTTGACGCCGGCGTCAATTTCATCGACACAGCAGATTCGTACGGTCCGTATGTGAGCGAGGAGATCATCGCCGAAGCCCTTGCACCGTACGCTGACGACGTTGTCATCGCGACGAAGGCCGGGTTCGTCCGCCCAGGCCCAGATGATTGGGTGATCGATGCCAGACCCGAGAGATTGCGCGAATGCGCCGAAGGTAGCCTCCGCCGTCTCAAGCGCGATCGCATCGACCTTTTCCAGTTGCACAGAATCGGCCCGCGTGTTCCAATGGCTGAGTCGCTCGGAGCGCTGACCGACCTGCAACGCGAGGGCAAGATCAGGCACATCGGTATCTCGCAGACATCTGTCGACGAATACGAAAAGGCGAAGAAATTAGCCGCGATTGTCTCGGCGCAGAATCGCTACAACGTCGAAAATCGCAGTTCCGAAGACGTTCTCGAGGCATGCGAACGAGACGGCACAGTTTTTCTACCCTGGTTTCCATTGGGCGGCACGGGTTCACCTAAACATACAGCGCTGAAGCGCATCGCTACCACCCTCGGAGCAACGCCAACTCAGGTGGCGCTGGCATGGTTACTCGCTCGATTTTGCCCATCCCCGGAACGTCGTCGATCGCCCACTTTGACGAGAACCTGAAGGCTGTCGAACTCACTCTCACCGCTGCGCAGTTGGAAGAACTGAGCTCACCATGAGCGACGGACTCCAGCCGCAATTCATCACTATAGACAGCCTGCGCATCAGGTACGCGACTTCCGAGAAAGGCAAAGGGCGCCCCATCCTGCTTACGTGTCCTTGGCCAGAGAGCATAGCCGGGTTCTACGCGATCTGGCCGAAATTGGCCGACCTGGCGCCTCTCGTTGCCATCGACCTTCCGGGATTCGGGCGGTCGGAAGGACGGCCCGACGTCATGACGCCACAGGCAATGGGAGAATTTCTGATCAAGGTCGTGTCGGCGTTCTCGCAGCTGTCGATGCAGCGACCGCACGGGATCGGCCCCGATATAGGAACGTCCGCGATGCTGTGCGCTGCGGTGAAGGACAAGGAAATCTTCACCAGTTTGATCGTCGGCGCAGGCGCAATGGATGAAAAGCACACTGACGGTGCGCTGAAGGCCATTATTGAAGCACCTGATACGTCGCCGTTCGAGGGCGCAGATGGCGGAGAGACGGTGGTCAACAGTGTGCGCAGCTTGCTCAAGAATCCGACCGACGAGGAGTTGCAGGACTACCGCGAGTCCTACGCGGGCGATCGCTTCGTAAAGTCGATGGCCTTCGTCCGAAGCTATCCGAAAACGCTTCCCCCGCTACGCGATAAGTTGCCTAGCATACAGACTCCCGTGTTGGTGATCTATGGAAGCAACGATCCGCTGGTGCCACCTGAAAACGCTGAAATCCTCGGACGCACGCTCCCGCATGTACGAGTTAACCCACTGGAGGCCGGACACTTCGTTTGGGAAGATAAAGCGGACGAATACGCCGCCGCCGTGCGCTCTTGGATCGAGGGAGGCTACCAAAAAGTATAGGCCATGCTCGCATTGAGCCAAGTTTAAACGATGACAAGTCAGCCCCAGCTTATCAGCCGTAGTTCATTTCTCGGCCAAATCGGAGCTGGTCTCACTGGTTTCGCCAGCCGATCGATTGGTATGTTTGCCGCCCCAGATGGAATGCTGCCGAAAGGCGTCGTTCGTCCTGGCGACTCTATCTACGAACAAGCACGCCAGGATGAAAACGCGCGGCTCGACTTCCGACCGGACATTGTCGCATACTGTTATTGCCAAGACGACATCGCGGAGTGCGTGCGGTGGGCGGCGGTAAACGACAAAGCGGTGGCGATTCGGAGCGGTGGTCACGATTACGAAGGCTTCTCGCTCAACAACGGTGGGATCGTAATCGACGTAAGCAAGTACCGAGGCGTGGCTGTTGCCCCTGGGGGAGACACGGCCGCCATCCGGGCTGGAACCGATCTCCGCATGATGTACCACGAATTGTCGAAGGCCCGACGTACCCTCCCGGGTGGGACCAGCGCGTCGGTCGCTGTGGCTGGGTTGACGACAGGAGGCGGATACGGATTGATGGCGCGCCGGTACGGCCTCATGTGTGACAAATTACGGCGAGTCAAAATGATTGACTCTCGCGGGCACGTTCGCGACTCTGCGACAGACAAACTGGGTGAAGACATTCTGTGGGCGTGTCGTGGTGGCGGAGGCGGGAGCTTCGGCGTCATCACAGATCTCGAGTTTGATCTCGTCCCTGTACCTGAGGAGGTCGTCTATTTTTCCCAGCGATGGGACTGGAGTCAAGATCACGCAGAAAGCATTTTGATGCGTTGGATGTCGTGGGCGAAAGATGCGCCACGTGAACTCACGAGCACGCTGACGCTCGCGGGCGGCTCACCCAAAACGATTCGCTCCACCGGGTTGTTTCTCGGCAACGTATCCACGTTGAAGCCTATGCTCGAAACACTTAGCGCAGACGCGCCGCCGAAACGATCAACAATCGAAACACTCGCGCATATCGAAGCAGTTGACAGACTAGCGGGTCCCACTTCCGGTCGGCAGAGCTGGAAGATGAAATCGAGTCTCGGCGCTCACCCGTTGACTTCTGACGGTGCTCGGGCGGTCGTAAAACAAGTGGAGGCAACGCCGCATGCAGTCACGTGCATTCTCGAATTTAACGCCTTTGGCGGCGCGGTGAACGACGTAAAGTCCGGAGCCACAGCATTTCCGCATCGCAGCATGTGCTACTCCCTTCAGTACCAGACGTATTGGAATCAAGAATCTGCTGCCACGGACGCCTTTGCTTGGATTCGCGATGCGTTCGCGGTGATCGATCCGCACACCGAACGCAAGAGCTATCGCAACTACTGCGATCTTGATCTGACGGATTGGCAACGACGCTACTTCGCCGAAAACTACCCGCGCCTACAGGCGATAAAGGTCGCGCTGGATCCACGCAATCTATTCCGGTTTCCGCAGAGCATCGAGCTGCCGCACATCGTCAAGCCTGCTTCATTGCGCAAAGCCCTCTAGGTCCCAAACGCCCGAGTTGTTGGCATCGAACACCGAAATGAGAAAACGGTGCGGGCCGGCGCCGACGATGTGGGCATCGCGGATTGTGGCCAGTAGCTGCCTGTTTCGCGAGTATGTCACTTGCTGATTGCGCTCGCACAAGTCGCCGGTTGCAAAATCTACGCATCGGCCTTTTCCCGCGGTCGACATTGGCGACATCCAGTCGCACAACGCGCATGTGACAGGCTGCGGCTCCGCATTGGATAAGCGATGCGGGCCCGTTGCATCGAGGACCCATGTGCCGTGCATGCCGCCCCCTGACGGCGTCGAGCCGATGCCGATGGAAAACGTCGGATAGCCGGAAGCGCGACCGGTGATCGACACCATGTCGAGAAAGCTTCCAGAGATGATCTCGCGTACCGCACCGCCGGTGACGATGCCCAGCTTGTCCGGATCGTACGCTATAGGGCCGGCAGGTGGCCAGTAGTAGGTGATGTACAGCTTGCCGTCTGGGCCCTCCATTGCTTGCGAGGCCAAAAATGTCGCGCGATAGCTGAGCGTGCGAACCCCAGGCCCAAAGTCAACGCCGGCAAATGGATCTGGCGGTGCCAATTGCGCTGCCTCCGGAGCCCCGATATGTTTGAGCTTAAGCAGGCTGAGCGCCGGGCCGCCGGCGTAACGCGTTGACCGGGGCACGGGCTCCAATGAACTCGGCGGCACGAGGTACGACTCGATTCTGCGCTCAAGGATGACGAGAGCAAGGGCAGTGACCGCTGTCAGGCTCGCGACGAGTACTGCGCTCGTCCACTTTGCTAGCTTCGTGCGACGAATTCCATTCGAAGGGATTGCAGGATCATGTTGACGGAGCGCTTCCTTTTGAGGTGGCTACCGGCCTTTATCGTGACGGCTTTGGCGATCGCCTACGGAGCAGATCGCGTCGTGGTAGGACAACCGACAGCGGGTCCGTTTCCGACCCGGTCTCTCCTGATCCAGACATCTACCGTTCGCGTCGAGCAGGCTTCAACCCCCGAAAGCAGAGTTCAGCAAACTAAGCCGGCACATCGACCGGTTGATTCGACGCTGCTGCACGACCTGAGCGTTTCCTCCGATGGTGCGATCTGGATCGCCCCGTTGTTCAATGGCATACAATGGGGTGGTGTGTACGAACGCATGATTCGATTCGACCCACGATCGAAAGTGACTTCGATTTATAAAATTGCGCGAATGCGACCCGAACCCGTGGCGGTGATTCCGGCGGATACCGGGAGCGCATGGGTTCTCGATCGCAGTGGGATGGTGGGCCGTTTTTCTTCCGACGGCGCCCAAACACAAACGGTCGCGCCGGAAGTCGGAGCTAAGCCGAACTCGGCGACTACCGACCGCAATGGCGATTTGTGGCTGGCCGAGCCAGCACGCACGGCGCTCGGACGCATCGACTCGCGAACGGGCATTTGGAGTGAAATAGGCTTATCGCCGAGGATTGGAGCGATAGGCAATCTTACGGTGGACCCAGGAGGTAATGTCTGGTTTGTTGAGACCGAGCGCTCGCGGATCGGGCGGTATTCTCCGGCGACCCACCTGCTCAAAGTCGTTCCCTTGCCCGCGCCTACGGGCAATCTTATACGAACCGCAAGCAGCGATGACGGACATGGCATATGGTTCATCGACGACGCCGGAGAGGTCGGTTACTTGGCATCGTCGACGGGTCGCACAACTACATGGGCGCTTCCTGAACGAGCCGCAACGTCAATGGCGCCGGTCGCTGGCGGCGCCCTCCTCCTCGTCGCCGGTAAGTTAGTCGAGCTCGATAGGGCATCGGGTCGCTTTGTTCGACTCGCGCTGCCCGCGGGATTCATTCCGAGCAACTTGGCATCCGATATGCTCGGCGGCGCATGGATCGCAGGCGAAACAGGCGTCGCGCACCTGGATGCCCGTGCCGTTCGCGCGACTATGTACAGCATCCGGGGAATTGATGCATCGACTCCAATGGTTGCCGGCCGCGATGGCCGGGTGTGCTTGCTTGTCAACGACGCGGCCGCGTGTCTTGCGCCCACTTCAGTGTTGACAATCTATCGATCGCAGTTCGTGCCGGGTGTTATCGGAACGGCCGCTGGCAAACACAGCATTTGGTTTTCTGAGCGCGGCCGTCTGACACGCGTCGATGAGGCAACACACATCAGGGACTTTGCGTATCTCGCGGATGCGTTCGGACCGGCCGACCTTGCCGTCGCGCCGGACGGTACTATGTGGGCAGCGGGGCATGGCGCCGTTGAGCGATTCTCGACCTCAGGCGTGGGCATGTCTATCCGCGTTGGCGAACCAGGGGCGGGGCCATTCGGCATCACCGTCGATGCAACCGGTAGGCTGTGGTTCGCGATGAATCACGCAGTTGGCGTCATACGAGTTGAGCACGACAAGGCCACGGTGACAACGTACGATCTGGGATCTGACAGCTCACCCGAGGATATCGTCGTCGATTCGGATGGTACGGCGTGGTGCACGGATGCGGGCGGTGCCATTCTGCACGTGGGTGCAGATGGTAGGACGCATCGCTTTGCGCTACCTTCGGCGAATGCCGAACCTTTTGGCATCACGATTGGCCCAGACAACGCCGTCTGGTTCACCGAGTTCTACAATGATAGCGTCGGCCGTCTGGATCCGTCCACCGGCGCGGTCGTTGAGTACCCCCTTCGATCGCCGCACAGATTTCCGACATCCATCGTTATGGCGGACGGAGCATTGTGGTTTCTGGATCTCTCGGGTTTCTTAGGGCGTATCTCCACGCGAGGCGAAGTGACAGAGATATCAGTGCCCACACCGTCACCGTAGTCCAACCAACGAATTCCTATGTCTGGTTAATTCGGACACCGCATGATGAAGTTTCTTAATTGAATACCGCCCGATTCTCTCCGACCTCGAAGCGAGTCTCCGAGCCCAGCTGAACGAAGATGCATCGCACCTCGGGCTCTGCGTCGTGCGAATAGATGCGGCGGTCGCAAGCGTCGGTTGGATTCTCTTCAAAGATGGTGGCAGCTTCGCAAGTTTATTTGGTGGAACGACAGTCCCCGAGCACCGCAACCGCGGCCTGTACAGTTCGCTCGTGGCGCGCACGCTAGGCGCTCCGACGCGGCGCGCGCTACCTCACTGTCGATTCTCGAGAAGCTCGGCTTTCGAGCGCTCACTCGTGGCCGCGGATAGATATGGAGGTCAAGCGACCGGGATAAGCCGCATCTCCGAAGCTGTGGGGACAGCGGCCTCAATTGGCGAAAACCGAAAACCTTGTAGATCAGTGTCGGGCCGTAGCGTAGCCTGGTCAACGCGCCTGTCTGGGGGGCAGGAGATCGCTGGTTCGAATCCAGTCGGCCCGAAACTTCCAAAGCTAAGCCCCGCAATGATTTGCGAGGCTTTCGTTTTCTACTTTGTCGATCTCGGCGAAAAACGATTTTTTGAGTTCGGCAACTGAAGCCATGTACCGCTTGCTGTTGCGTGATTTTTCCTGAGCCAATTTATACCGCCAAAACAACATACTCGTCGCTTTCCAGATGCAAGCATGGCACAAGCTTTCTCAATCCGGCACCTGTGCGTTTCCAGTTACTTTGCTGAGCTTATCCAGAGAATCCAGTCTCGGCGCGCGATTGGTGTGATATCCGCCCACAATGCCTGCGCCAGCGGGGCAGCTGCAAGGGCTTGGCGTAGATCCATTGGCACCCTGGTCGCCGGTTCTTCTCCGGCCCGCGTAATCTCCACCGTTACCGTGTCTACACCGTCTGCGCCTGCAGCATCGCGCATGGCTTTGCTAACTCTGAGCCAGTGACTTCCTTTGCCGTTTGGTTCGAGAGCGGCTCGAAAAGGGAAACCATTGAGAGTTCCCTCAACCATCGTCATACCACGTGATGGAAGCTTCGCACTCGCGTTCTTGGGCAGAGTTAGAAGGGACCACGATCCAACCTTTTCGGTTGCCTTGGGCCGAAACAACTTGGCACTGAAGCGAATCGTTGACTTGGTTTCCAGCAACTTAGTCAGTTTCAATATTGTTATACCATCGCGTTCGTTTGCAGCTGTCTTAGGCTTCCGTTAGCCGATTGCGTAGATCAGGCTCACCCGACCATCTGGAAGCTGCTGAACCTTCCGTAGTTCGAGCCCACGACGACTTTCCGTCGTCGTACGCATGCCAACCTCCAAACTTTCGAGGAGGTCAGTCGCCGAAGGTGTAGGTGAAGTCGCCATCCTGATCGGCCGTGCCGGCGAGTCGGAACATCCGTGATTCGCTGGGCGAACTGCAAGGGCCATTGCGTCGTCACCTCTGTAGGTGAATGCCGCGCCGGTGCCCTCGATGCAGAATTGCTTTGCGCCCGACTCGTGACCGGACCCATTGGCTCCCGACCACATCTTGGTTTTGTCAGCTGCGACCCAAGCAAAGACATAGACCTTCTCGTCGCCGGTAAGAGACAGCGTGTTCCGACACTGACCTTGAGGGATATTCCAGTAGCCTTCACTCCGCGAATAAGAGTCGTTGCCGGACGTATAATGATAGGCAACTGCAACGTCAATTTGGCCTTGGCTTGTGCTGTTGCAAACGGTGAGGTCTGCCTTAGCAGGATACCTGCAAACCACAACTACTAAGATCAACACCGAAAGCACGATTGCACGTTTCATTATGCTATCTCCAATAAGCAGACAGGGTGGATGTTTCTGAGAGGCAGTTTAGCCATGTAATTCAGCCGGACCAAGAAAACTTATAGCAAGGGTCCCTCGAAAGAGCAGCTTCGGCGCCACTCATGCTCTCACCGTGATAGACCGGTTCTGCAACGAAACGCTGGTTCGTGCTCGCGTCTAGAAGTTGCCGGTCTTTTCCGAATCCACGGAGGTTGCCCTGGATATCGTCACCGATGGGCGGTCGATTGCCAGTCGCGACTCGAAAAACGGTGACGGCTTCGGATTTAGGATTGCCTTGAACGAGAACGAACACGCACCGCCCGTCATGGCCGTAGCGCGGGTTTCTACAACCCGATACCTTTGTGAGGTGCTAATGCGACTCGTGCCAACAAAGACAACTACCAACACCGCAACGCCTAAAATCAAAGGAATCAATATACGAACAGGCAGGGCCATTAGTGACGCTGCATTTGTTTATAGGTGTCCTTCGAACCTTTCGGCCATCACTTAGGTGTGCGCGTGTTATAATGCCATCATGAGTTTGAACGACCTACGCCCGCGACGCCGATCCAACTCACGGAGCGCCTACCACCGACCCAATTTCCGCCGAGCGAGTATCGCAAGTATAGCCAGCATGCTGAGTACTGCAACAATGCAGACCAATACAACCACAGCCATGACGCCCGCTAGGGAATTTCCAACGGCGATGTAGGTGTTGAAGATGACGTATGGTGTTTCTGCATGGGCTCCGAAAAAGTGAACAAAACTAACGAGGCACAACAAAAGAATTGAAGCGGCAAGCCAATATCCAGCCCATAGCTTCCCTCGCGATGATCCTGCGATCCCGCCCAACAACAACCCTGAGACAATGAAGAGGCTCGGAGTGAACGGGGTTATATGGGCTTGAAATGGCCAACCACTGTGATTCCAATTGGGATCCAAGCCGTGCGTGACGACGATGTTGCCCCGAATAACGTGATCTGCGAAATGTGCGGCTGCAAGAACCGTCGCCGTCACCCCTAACAGGAGGAGGCGCATGCGGTGCCTCCCTAAGTCGTGTTCAGATCCCATGGTTTCAGAACTTAACTTCTCCTACCGCTGGAGGGCGCCTTGCAGCCGACGATCACCGATGAGTTGATGCGACACATGTTAGACAAAAGCAAGCCCTACTGCGTGATGGTGTTACGCTTGGGTCCCGCCAGGGATCATCACAATTTTCGAAAGATCGTCTGGGAACACGGTCGCCGAAACTTCCAGCTGCGTGCCGAGGGCAAGCTCTGCATCGTGTGCCCGGTACGGGATGAGACTGACATTGCAGGTTTTGGGATTTTTGCGACGGACCCGGAAGAAACTAGGCGAATCATGAACGACGATCCGGGCGTGCAGGCGGGGATCTTTACCTATGAAGTGCATCCCTGCATCAGCTTCCCGGGGGACGCCCTAGGGTAAATTCCGTCAAACTGCAGACGCGAAATCGCCTTATTTGGTGCACTTGAGGCTGATCCTGAAGTTGGGCGGATCGACTTTGTATTGCGGTCTCGATGTCATCTTTTTCTCCAAAGCAGCGTCAAACGTCACGATGAGCTTCACCGGTTTCTCGGCAGTAAACGGTATTTGAATAAACAGTTGCTGGTACGTGAACGAACCACCCGGTGCGAATACGTGAGTCGCTAACTGTTCAAAACTTCCAGACCATCTTGTCGCGCGAATGGAGGCAAACGGGGGAAGTGTCTTCCCCAAAAACAGGCGACGACTGCTACCGACCTGGACTGTTCTCGACGTTCCTGACAAATCAAAGAAATCGCGGCTAGACCATCATTTTCTCGACGTGATATACTGTGAGTGGGAAGTACTTGATGCACGAAATCATCTTACCGGACAACGTCAAGCCAGCGCTCGAATGGGTCAACAACCGGATTCTGCAAAAGGTGAGCCCGAAACGCAAGCACGCGCTTGCGCAGAGTCGTTTTGCGTCGGCGCTAAGTACCTGGGCTGACGCAGGCGGTTATGGAATGGTCGGAACCGAGTGGCACTTTCAAGTGCAACCCGTCGGGGAGATAAGCCGCACTCTAGTACCCGACATTGCTTTTCTTTCGTATAGTCGCATGCCGGTTGAAGAATTAGAAACCACGGATATACCGCGTATCGCACCTGATGTCGTCGTCGAAATCAGATCACCTGATGACCACGAGGAAGATATCCAAGAAAAGGTGCGAGTCTATCTAAAGGCGAGTACGAGTGTCGTATTCCTCGTGGACACGGATCGAAAGATCGTTACTGTTCGAGATCGGCACGGATCTCGAGTTGTCTCGAATGCGGAGCCGGTTACTCACGAGGCTGTGCCTGGCTTTTCGATGGAGGCAAACACTCTGTTCGAACTCCCGCGACCGCGTCCTAAGTAGGCGCGGTGCTTGATAAGCTCGCGCCTGCCATGGGGGCAGGAGAATCGCTGGTTCGAATCCAGTCAGGCCCGATAGATTCCATAAGGTTTTCATACACAGGCGAAATTAGTTTTGTTGCATATTACAGACTTAAGGAGTATGATGAATTTACAGTTCGAGTCAAACCAAATTGAGTCAAATGAATTTGAATTAAGTCAATGTGCGATTCGAACCGAAGCTGCCCGGTAGCATCTATTGCTATTAGGGCAGCTTTTTTGAAAATCGCTAGCCTTGCCAGCAAAAATAGCACCAACGATTGCCAACACCACAAAGCTCGCCGGTACGAATCCATCAATCCAATGTTTAACATACGCGCGAGCCTGTCAGTGATTCGGTTCATTAAGGCTGTCACGATTACACTGGGCCTGTTCGTCGCTGTCTATGTACCAGCGTTCGCTGTTACCGCCCTCCTCCGGCCCCGCATTGAAGTAGCTATCCCGCTCGTTATTTTCATTTCCGCTGGGATTGCATTCGCTCTCATATTGCTTTTTTCGAAGCTTTCGGACGACGTTGGCGAGTTCGGATTAAGCGTGCCTTGCAGTAAGTACGTTTGGCTTGCGCTGGCTTTTGGAACGCCGCTGGGACTTATTACTGGTTGGGTGACGCAGCTGTTTCCTTCGGTGCCTCCCTACGATGTTTCACGGTTTACAGTCTTGATGATCGTTTCATATTTCGTAATCGGTGCGTCGATCCAAGAAGAAATCATATTTCGGGGGCTTCTGCAAACGATGTTTCAGCGCATCTTCAATGGCAGTCTCATTGTTATCAAACTGTTAGTTGGATACTCGGTCATCGCTGTCGCACTGCTCTTTGGGCTTATCCACCTGCCAGAGGGGTTGGCGGTAGCGTTTTGCGCACTCGTGCTTGCACTGATTGCAGGGGAGCTACGGAAGCGCAGTGCATCGATCGTGCCGGCCATAATTGTTCACATGCTATTTAATGCAGGAAGCGCTGCGTTCGCGTTCCCGCTGCGCCATTAGGCTCAGACGATATGCCAAATCGCCGCGAGCGGGAGCAACAGTTCATCCCGGGGAATTTGATCTCAGTAATCTTTGCGATGAAGCCCTTGAGGGCAAATCCACGAGGCGTTAACATGGCCGATTCTACCTCTCTCAGTTTCGCCCGGGATATTCGACCGATGTTCACTGACACGGACGTCGAACACATGCAGGCCTTCGGCATTGATCTCAGCGACAAAGATGATGTTGAAGCGCATGCCGATGCCATATTTCAGCAGGTTAGCGCGCACACAATGCCGCCGGAGGGAACTGGTGAGCAATGGACCGATGAAATGTGCGATCGCTTCAAAGCGTGGCAAACCCAAGGATGTCCAGCATAGGGTAAATGGCTCGAGGGCGAGTAAGATCGATTGACGGCAACGGTTGATGCCGATGACGAAGCAAGAAATAGAGCGTTGCCGGCAAATCGGCGATGCTGAATATCGCTAGTAGTCTGGGTGCCTTAAAACAAGGGAGTCGGCCCAGGGTCCCTGGTTAAAATATTATTTCATACGATGTCACAATTCCGGCTGTGATCAGTCTTACCCAAAGTAGGTGATTGCTGCCTCATGGGGGCGGGAACCTCAATAGCCACGCAGAGTAGAAATGGAAGAGCTGGGGCAATGATGTGTGTTTGCTGTCAATGTACGTGCGATGGAATCTTTCGAGTCCATGGGCAAGCTATATGCTTTGATTGCACGATGAACAAGAGTCACTCCGAGATCATGGCAATTGTCCAAGAGCGTCTCCACATCAACACCAAGACCTGGCAAGTCCCCACGACTCGGCCATCATAGCCGAGGCCCGAAAAGTCTTATACCCGAACCATGCCGTGCCGCCCAATGAAGGCGGCTTTCTTTTCGTACGATCCAGGAGCCGAAAAAGAAAGTAATCTCGCGATGAGGCCCTAAGGCCGCTCAGGTGACCGGCATCAGCAAGCCATAGAGCGCATGCGAGTTATCAGCTTAAACGCCAATGGCATCCGTTCGGCCGCCCGCAAAGGGTTCTACTCATGGATGGAACGCGAGAACCCGGATTTCGTTTGCCTTCAGGAAACAAAGGCACAAGAGCACCAATTACCGTTGGAAGCAGCTGCTGTCGCTCATTACACCGGCATCTTCCTCGATGCCCAGCGCAAAGGGTACAGCGGGGTTGCCATTTATGCGAAACGCAAGCCAGAAAACATTGTGCGGGGCATCGGCTGGTCGGAGTTCGACAATGAAGGACGCTACCTTCAGTTCGACTACGGCTCGCTTAGCATCGCATCGCTCTACGTCGTGTCCGGCTCGATGGGGCCGGCGCGACAAACGGTCAAAGAACAATTCTTGGATGGTCTCTATAACGAACTTGCGAGATTGCGCCAGGATGGCCGCTCCTATATTATATGCGGCGACTTTAACATTGCCCACACGGACATCGACGTGTACAATCCCAAACGCTGCTCGCACATCTCGGGATTCTTTCCGCATGAACGAGCGTGGCTGGATCGCGTGATTGGTGATCTCAGCTGGGTCGATGCATTTCGTGTCGTTAACCATAATGCTGGCGAGTACTCGTGGTGGTCAAACTTTCGAAACGATTTCGAATCCAATCGCGGTTGGCGGATCGACTATCAGCTCATCACGCCAGATCTGCGCGATCGCGTACGAAACGCGCGCATCTATCGGGATGCGCGATTCTCAGATCACGCGCCAGTCATCGTTGACTACGCGATGGAGTTGGAACACCAATTGCCGAACGGGAGATAGCTATGGCCATAAGAGATATTGCGTTTGTGGCGTACTCAGTCGCTGACGTTCCGCGCTCTGTCGCGTTCTATCGTGACGTGGTTGGGCTGAAGCCAGGTCAGTCCTTTGGTGAACACCGGGCAGAGTTTGATGTTGGAAATATGAGATTAGTATCCGATCCGTCCGGCCCACATCCGTATCCGTCAGACTACTACTACGCTTCGAACATTCCGATGCTCAATGCCGGCCGCACGTATCAAGCATTCCTGAGCCAACCAAGTGGCACGTGCACCCCATTGTCGCTGGGATCGTTCTCGACGTAAGGTTTAGTTTACCGCTGCTGGTAACTTCGCTGCGTCCGGCGAGTCTGGTGCGAGATTTTTTCGTTCGCGCAGGAATTTAAAGAACTCAGCGCCTTCGCGTAGCCGGCGCTTCATAACCTGCGGGTCACGGAGCATCCCACCGAAGAGCGAAAACATCTTGCGCGGCCGGAAATAGAATTTGCGGTAGAACTCGTCCAAAGAATTGAAGATGACGGTTGAGCTCAAGTGGGGATAGTTGAGAGCGGCTATCTGAATGCCATGCGTATCGACGAGCTCATCATGCTGGATGTGCAGCCACCCCTGCTCTTGTGCCTGGCGAAACAGCTCAGTGCCGGGATATGGCGCAGCCAGCGAGACTTGGATTGTTTCCGGCTCAACCTCGCAGGCAAAGCGTATTGTCTCACGGATTGTCTCCGGCGTTTCACCGGGCAGCCCTACAATGAAAGTGCCGTGGATCGTGATGCCAAGCTCGCGGCAATCGTGCGAGAATCTGCGCGCAATGTCAAGCCGCACGCCCTTTTTGATATTGTTCAAAATCTGCTGGTTCCCGGATTCGTAGCCGACGAGCAGCAGCCGCAGGCCATTGGCCTTCATAATCTCCAACGTCTTGCGTGGAACGATCGCCTTTGCGTTGCACGACCAGGTCAACCCTAAGCTTCCGAGCCGCCGTGCGATTTCCTCAGCGCGCGGAAGATTATCGGTAAAAGTGTCGTCGTCGAAGAAAAACTCGCGAACCTGTGGGAAATACTTTTTGGCCAGCGCCATCTCGGCCGCGACGCTTTCGACGCTGCGAACGCGATAGACGTGACCGCCGACGGTCTGAGGCCACAGGCAGAACGTGCACTTGGAGCGGCAGCCTCGGCCTGTATAGAGCGACACATACGGATGCTTAAGGTAGCCGATGAAATAATTTTCAATAGTCAGATCGCGTTTGTAGACTTCGATGACCGTGGACAACGACTCCATGTCTTCCAGCGTCGGCCGCTTCGCCGTGTATTCGATGTTGCCGTTGTCGCGGTAGACGATGCCCGGCACGTCCTTCAGCTGTTTGCGCGAGGCGACGTCTAAACAGATGTAATCAAACTCGCCGAGAGCCATCCAGTCGACGGCGGGCGCGGCCTTCATGGATTCAGCCGGCAAGACACCGACGTGCGCGCCGACCATTCCCACCATAACATCAGGATTTTCTTGTTTCAGCCGGGCGGCGAATTTAGCATCGCCGTGAAATGACGGCGTGCTTGTGTGCATCACAATGAGCTCGTAGTTCTTCGCCATTGGCGCAACCTGTTCGACCGTCAATCCGTCGGGCGGCGCGTCGATCAATTTGCTGCCCGGAACCATCGCCGCAGGCTGCGCAAGCCAGGTTGGAAACCAAAACGACCGGATCTCGCGCCGCGCTTGGTAGCGCGAGCCAGCCCCGCCGTCGAATCCTTCGTAGCTCGGTGGGTTCAAAAACAATGTCTTCATTACATCAGGCATAGCCATCCGGGTTACACGATACCGGCATGAACTCCCTCACAGTGGCGCTTAGCTGCTCGCTTATTTCGAGCCCACCAGTATTTGAATGGCCGTCTTGCCCGTTGCCTCGGTGATCATAACGCTCTTAAAGTTCCTGTCGCTCTCGGCGCCGATTGCAAACTGAGCAACCGACGATCCGCCACTCGTCATGTGCAGCTTCTCAGAGCCGGCCGGCATGTGGTTCTTGTACCAATCGTACACTTTGTCGAATGAGTCCGAGGTGGTGAGCATGGCGATTTGCTGGTTGCCTTCCTTTGACTGCACGCTTAGACCGCCGCTCTCCGATGATGCGCCTGGGTACACCGGCACGTCGAGTTTCGAGAGATCGACCGCATTTTTGCCGACGACCGCCGTGCCTTTGTTTGTCGTGATCGTCGTCGTATCGTTGCTTTGATTGGTTTCGACGGTCGCACCGCCTTCTTTGGTAATGATCGTTTGTTTGTGTCCGCTGCAGCCTATCAACACACACACGAGCAACGCGAGAGACACCGCGGAAATAACGCGCATCGGACGAGCTCCTTTCAAGCAGTTCTGTACGCTGGTTAAGGGCGCACCGTTTGAATTGTAACACCACGCGAACTGAACAGTAAATCCCGGCGTTGCGTTCGAAGACAGCACCTCCTGACCGGAGAAGAACCGACGAGCCTGCATGCGCATATTGGTCTCGAACGGTAAGCTGCGCCCGTTGTGGCGCGTCGTGATTTTTATTGCGATCGGGTATCTCATTCAGTTCGCGGCCACACCCCTTTTTGGCTACCTCGGCAACCAATATCCATCGCTCGATGCCCTCAGTCCCCAAGCAGTCATCTTCGGTGAAGCATTTATCCTGATCTCTGCTCTCATCGGGACCGCGATTTGGGCTCGATACGAACACAAGCGCCTCGACGCATATGGACTACCTCTTCAAAAGGCTCTCTCGAGACCGTTCTGGGATGGATTGTTTGTCGGTTTTGCCGGTGCCGGCCTTGTCGGCCTCGGCATGCTCGCACTCCATGGCTGGGTGATCAAAGGCTTCAACCTGCACAGCACGGAGTGGCTGATATTCCCGCTCGGCTGGCTGATCGCAAATATCGTGATCGGCATCTCCGAGGAAGCGTGGTATCGTGGCTATGCGTTGCAGACCTTGACGAAGACTCTGGGATTCTGGCCCGCCGCCATGGTGCTGTCGCTCATGTTCACCGCAGACCACTATTTTTTCAAACCCGGAGAAAATATCTGGATGTCATCAGCCTGTTCTCGCTCGGTTTGTTCATCTGCATGAGCGTGCGACAAACCGGCATGCTGTGGTTTGGCGTTGGCTTTCATGTCGCGTTTGACTTCGTGCAGCTTTTTGTCATCGGCACGCCCAACGGCGGGCAGGTTCCGGTCGGCCGGCTTTTTGTTTCGGCGTTTCCAGGGCCGCCATGGATAAACGGCGGTGCGCTCGGTACTGAGGCGAGCGTCCTTATGTACCCGGTGATCGCCGCGATGTACGTATACCTGCTCGTGCGGTATCCGAAGGCTCAGGCGCTCACATCATAGACGACAAGGCCATTATGGGCGTGAGACGGCAGCTTCGCCCAGCAACTTATCGAACGCGCGGCAAAACGACGGCGTCTGCATGTAATCCGCGTATCCTCGAAAAGACGAGTGCCGCAAAGCGGGATTTTTCGAATCGGGGAGTGGGCGGCGAAAGCCGCCCAAGCGCTCTTCCCAACGATACGATACATGTGCGCCGGGAAGCCATGCTTGCATGCTTTCGCCCGCGAAATGCGGGTTGCGTTTGCTTGTCGGAATGGTGCGAATGTCGACGATGTGCTGAGCAAGCGAATGTTAGTGGTAAAAATACGGGTCTAAAACGCTCACTTCCGATACACTGTCGACCGGCAGACCGTTGCGCTGCGCAGCCTTACGGATGGCATCTTCGCTTGGACCGTCGTAGATGCAAAATGATTTTTTGTGATCCTTGGCGACGTAGGAGTGCACCCAGGTGACACCGAGATCCTCATTTTTCTCGACGACGCTTGCGCATGCGGTCGCACCTTCGTCGGTGGCTGGAATATTTAGGCCGTCTTTGAACGTCCGCTCGACCATGTACCGCGGCATAGAAATCCTCCCGCTTGTCCGTTGGTGTAAAGATGCCTCGCTTTGGACGCTCATTTTATCGTGCATTGGGCCGTTTTGGCAAGCACCGTAGGGCTCTATGCGCGCCCGCCAGAACTCCATAGCCGATGTCATCTGCCACTTCGGGCAAGGGAGGTCAGACCAAGCAACCTCGATCGTTGCCGACAGGCACCGTCACGTTCCTCTTTTCCGATATCGAAGGCAGCACCGAGCGCTGGGAAGCGTACCGCAAGGCTATGAAGGCGGCGGTTGCGCGCCACGATGAGCTCATGCGGGCCGCCATTGAGCGCTACGGCGGCTACGTCTTCAAGACGGTGGGCGATGCTTTTTGCGCCGCCTTCAGCGATGCCTCGCACGCCCTGCACGCCGCGCTTGACGCGCATCTTGCCCTCACGCAAGAGGATTTCTCCGCCGTCGACGGTTTGCGAGTGCGTATGGGCCTGCACACAGGATCGGCAGAAGAGCGCGATGCTGATTATTTTGGTCCGGCGGTGAACCGGGTTGCGCGGCTTATGTCGATCGGTCACGGCGGTCAACTCCTCTTGTCTGGTATCACGCACGAGTTGGTGCACAACGACGCCAAGGATGTCGTGTTTTCGGATCTTGGCTTGCACCGGCTCAAAGATCTGGCCGAGCCTGAGCGAGTGTGGCAGGCGTCCGTCGGTGATTTGCAGCGAGATTTCCCGCAGCTCAATTCGCTGGATATCTTGCCCAATAACCTTCCGATGCAGGTGACCACGTTCATTGGCCGCGAGCGAGATCTCGAGGAGATTAAAACGTTCGTCGCAGAGCATCGTTTGGTGACGCTCTTCGGTGCCGGCGGCGTCGGTAAGACCCGTCTCGCCGCGCAGGTGGGCGCCGAACTGCTCGACCGTTTTTCCGACGGCGTTTGGATTGCGGACTTCGCACCGATCTCCGACCCCGGATCCGTGACGAGCGTCGTCGCGCAAGCGCTGGGCGTGAGTCAAGCGCAAGGGCGCCTGCACGACGCGATTTGTCAGTGGCTCAAGGGAAAGGAGTTGCTCATCGTACTCGACAGCTGCGAGCACGTGCTTGAGGCAGCAGCTACGTTTGCAGATGCCATTACGCGTACGTGTCCGAACGTGCGCATCGTCGCGACATCGCGTCAGGTGCTTGGGATCGCGGGTGAAAAAGTCATACACCTTGCATGTCTGACGGTCCCGGACAAAGCCGTCCGTCTCGATTCGGCCAGCGCCATGGATTTCGGAGCCATCGCACTTTTTGTCGATCGGGCGTCCCTTGTCAACCGATCCTTCTGCCTCAGCGATGACAACGCGCCAATCGTGGCGGACATTTGCCGGCGGCTCGACGGGATTCCGCTTGCTATCGAACTCGCGGCCGCACGCGTGAAGGTCTTGAGCGTCTCCCATCTCGACCAGCGCTTGAACGAGCGCTTCAAGATCCTCACAGCTGGCAGCCGAACCGCGCTACCTCGCCAGAAAACGCTCAGCGCGTTGATTGATTGGAGCTACGATTTGCTGTCGCCGCAAGAGCGCCGGTTGTTCAACCAGGTATCGATATTCGCGGGTAGCTTCACGATCGACGCCGCATGCCTCACCTGTGACTGTTCGGACACACCTGAAGTGGATATTTTTGATGTCGTCGCATCGCTTGCAGATAAGTCACTCGTGGTGGCAGACACAACCGGCAATCAAGAGCGCTACCGCCTGCTCGAGTCAATGCGCGAATACGGGCTTGAGAAACTGACAGCAAGCGGCGAGCGGGAAGACATTACTCGTCGCCATGCCCAATTTTTTCTGGCAACCGCCCAAACTTCGGAAAAAAACTTCAATTCCATGCCGCTATCGAGCTGGCTTGCAAGCGTCGAGCCCGATTGCGAAAACTTCCGGGCAACGTTGGAATGGGCGCTGGGTGGTAAGTGCGACGTCGCCCTCGGCGCGACGCTCGCCAGCGCCTTGGAAATGTTTTGGTGGCATGGCGGTCTGGAAGCGGAAGGTCGACGCTGGGTGGAAATCGGCCTGCGCGGAATCGATGACGGCGCCCACGCAGACGTTGCACAACGATTGCGCCGGACGCTCACGCTGCTGACGTCGCGAGTTCTCTATTCCTAGACGTTTCATAGAGGCTTTTTGCTCGAAGCGAGTAACCGTTTGCACGCTTCGCCGATATGGCGTTTGAAGGGAGTTAACTGCATGGTCAAGCGCGTGGCCGCTATTTGTATCGTAATTCTTGTATCGATGATTGCACTATCGAGAGCCGAACAGTCCCCAACCTATAAGGGACCCATGTCTGCCTCCGAAAAGGCGTTCGTTCAATCAATCCAGACTGATTTCAACAAACGATTCCCCCACGCGAGCGATGCGGAGAAGGCCGGATATGTGCGCTACACCGGCGTTGATGAAACGGGCGCGATTAGCTATGCTAACATGCAGTGGAACTCTCCGGACATTCAGCACCCGAGTCAGCTATGGTACGACAAGAATGGCAATCTGCTCGGTGCTGATTTTTCAACCCCGAGCAGGGGCGGCAAACGCCCAAACTTATTTGGCGTCAATCCGGGGCGGTGGTACGAGTTCGACGATCATGTTCATTGGGTCCTTAAGGATCCGAAGACCGGTAAGATGACCTACGATCTGTATATGATGCCGCCCGCTTTCGCAAAGGGTGGGGGAGATCCGAAACATCCAACCGCGGCTGATCTCGTCAAGATGAAGAAGGCGAAGTCAACGTCCCAAGTCGCAACCGTTTTCGACTTTCCACGGGTCTGGGATCTCATCGTGTGGGTTAAGCCCAACCCCAAGGGCGCCTTCGCGGATAAGAACCCGCTCGTTAAGCCATAACTCGTTAAGCCATAAAAGCAGCGGTCGACACGAGGTCGACCGCTGCTTCATTTGTTGCTTGTATATTGATGGCGTCGAGAGTAATCTTGATCCGTATCTATCTCAGTACGCTTGGATAGAGCGGGGAGCGGGGATCCCATCATGTTGCTGAGGCTGCGAGCCTGAAGTGTAGATTGGGAT
>Ga0207416_1000287_pt1 | contig 91250 bp, 92 predicted proteins | sample PaiPotPPM11metaG_FD_184107 | JGI IMG/M metagenome (GOLD analysis project Ga0207416, IMG submission 184107) | Iron sulfur acid spring bacterial and archeal communities from Banff, Canada, to study Microbial Dark Matter (Phase II) - Paint Pots PPM... ... | reverse complement strand
ACGGCGTAGAGGACACCGCCGACGATGACGCCGGCGAGCGTCATCTCGAGTCCCGATGACCACCAGCTTCGGAGCGTTACGATCGACTTAGCGGCGCCGACTATGAAGTGGGCCACAAGAGAAACCACGGCAGCGACGATGATGGCCGGACGGCCCGTCATGAAAAAGAATGGTATGACGGGAATGATGGCTCCGATACCCGTGCTGATACCCGCTGCGACCGCCGCCTGCACCGGTCGGCTTTCCGTCTTTGCGCCACCGAACTCTTCGGCCGCCAGCACGTTAAGCATGGCCTCTGGCGTCTTCGACAGCCTCTCCGCGAGCTCGTCAGCGTCTGCTCGCGGCATGCCTTTGAGTTGATAGAAAAGCGACAGTTCTTCTTTTTCCTCTTCGGGGTGCTCAGCGATTTCGCGGCGTTCGTGCGCAAGATTGGCCGCGGTCAATTCGGCTTGCGAGCGTTCCGCCAGAAACGCCCCGGTTGCCATAGAAACCGCTGATGCGATTGCTCCGGAGAGGCCGGCCGTCAGCACGAAGCTGGAGCCGCCGGTTGCAGCCGAAACACCGGCGATGATGCCGAAGACGGCCGCAAGACCATCGTTTGCGCCGTAAATTGCGCCCGAGATCCACCCAGAGCTGCTCTGATGCCACTTTTCGCGACCGAGAATTCGATTGAGCTTCTGCTGCGCAGGCGGCGCAACCACGTCTGGCGTTGCTTTGACCTGCTGCAAGTCTCGAACTGCCTTCGCGTGGGACTCCTCTTCAAGTCGAATCGACGACAGCAGTTCGTCTGTTTTCGAATCGCCGGTCGGGGCTGTATAGCGCTCCTGGATATCCAGCGCTTCGGCGGCTTCTCTCGCGGCCAGCAGACGTTCGACTGGAGCGACTCGTGCCTGCAGCTCCTGCCATGCTGACAGACGTACGGATTTTGGATCGGGAATAGCGATCCCGAGCTCAGTCATTCGAGCTTCGAGCCGCCGCCGATGTTCCTCTTCTCCCTGCGCCATGCGACGCAGAATGTCGGCGCGCCGCGCGTCCTTCTCGCGTCGCACCAGCAGCGTGTACACTGCAGTCGCCTCGATCTCGGCCTTCCAGGCATCCAAGAGGCGCTGCGCGACGCTTAAAGATTGCTCCGCTTCTTCAGATTTCACGCAAGGTTGTTCCCCACAAAAACCCAAGATTCCGGCGAATTCATGATCAGCAAGCTCTTTGTTAAGGATGCCCGGCTGCGTCCTATTTGGCGCGTGATTATTTACGCTGTCGTTGTCATGGTGGTGGCGACGGTCTTAGCTGCTACCTTTGACGTAATCCTCGGACGAGGGTTCGAAGAACAACTCTCCCTGGGAGTTATCATCGAATCCGAGCTCGCGGTGGCGCTTGCCGTCTTGGTTGCTTCCATCGTCTTGCGCCGCTATCTCGATCGCCGGTCGGTAGCATCCCTCGGGCTTGCAGCGCGCGGTCCTTGGGTGCGCCTCTTTTCTATAGGCGTCCTGCTCGGCGCCGGGATGCAGGCTGTTGCAAACGCCATCCTCTGGGTGTCGGGTTCGGCTCACGTGATAGGCCACGCAACCCTCGCAAGCAGTTTGCAGCTCATCGTTGCGGCGATCGCGGTTCTCCTGCCCGCTGCCTTCGTTGAAGAGATGTCGTTCCGCGGATACATCTTGCAGAATCTGTGGGAAGATTGGGGCCTCGTGCCGGCGATCGTGGTTAGTTCGATCGGCTTTGCTGCATTGCACATCAGCAATCCGCACTCGCGCGAGCAGCTCGCGCTCACGGCGACTGGTCTCATTATATTTGCGCTGTGGGCATGCATGAGTCTGGTCTGGACCAAGTCGCTGTGGCTGGCACTCGGCGCGCACATGGCCTGGAACCTCTCTGAAGGGCCAATTTTTGGTTTACCGTTGAGCGGGCTCTCGATGCCTGTTCCAACCGTCTTGAGACAAAGCGTCAATGGGCCTCAATGGTTGACCGGCGGCTCATTCGGACCGGAGGCCGGGGTCATTTCATTCATCGCTCTGATCGTCGGCCTCTTGGTCTTGCGAGCGCTCTACCTTAAAGGTGCGTTCGCAGATGCAGCCGATACGGGCGAAGAGTACGCCCGCGCCCAGCTGCGCTGAGCGTTGAGGAGGAAAACAAACGAGGCGAGAGTCGCCAGCTCACCTCGTTTTTGTTGCCGCCCCCCGAGTTGAAGACGTTAATAGTCCTCCTCCGCTTCTTCGGGGAGCTCTTCTTCCTCTTCCGTGTAGGTTTCTTCAAAGTCTTCGTTCTCATCGTAGCCGCCAACGTTAAGGCCGGTTTCCTCTTCGACTACGAGTACCGCGTGTTCGAGTACCGGCTCTTTCTCAGCTTTTGAGCGCCGCGATGTCGAGCCGTTGGAACCTGCCGCCGAACTCGTCGCGTGCTTGGCTGACGGCTGCTTGGCTTTTGTGGTCTTTACCTTGGCTCGCCCTGCTGACTTTGTTGGCCGCTTGGCGGCGGCGCGCGCCGGTTTTCGCTTGCTCGCGGTCTGTCGTGCCTTTGCGCCGCTCTTCTTTACTTTTTTGGTCTGCTTCGACGCGGCGCGCTTTCTCGGTTTCCGCTTCATGTGCGCCTCCTTAGGGCGATTGTTCGGGCGCCGCCTTTGTGGGGCTGCCTGATAGTCTCCTGCAAGTGTTTACGAATTCATCTCACGGACTTTTTCGTATACTTCGTGGACGTGGCCCGGGACTTTGACGGCCTCGAAGATATACCTGATGATACCCTCTTTGTCAATGATAAACGTCGTTCGTTTTGGGTTGCCGTCCGGGTCGGGAAGCACGCCGAGCATGGTGCATATGCTGCCGTCTGGATCGGACAGGAGCGGCGTCACAAGATCGTTGGCCGCGGCAAAGTTACGGTGCGACTGGACCGAATCTCGTGAGATGCCGATAGCTACCGCGTCGAGTTGTGCGAAGTCAGCGGACCGCTGACTGAAGTCTCGTGCTTCGCTCGTTCAGCCCGACGTCATGTCTTTTGGGTATGTCCATAAAACGACAGCTTTCGCGCCTCGGAAGTTCTCGAGGTTAAGGGGTCCATTTTGGGTCTCCGCCACAATTGGAGGCAACTTCTCGCCAACTTTAACTCCCATATACTTCCTCGTTTAACGCCGGGTTGGAACCAAAGGCCGGATTTCGAAGATTTGGTCGCCGACGGCGACGGTTTGCGGTTCCCCACCGACAGGCGCAAGCGTCGCCCGCAACACGCAGCTCCCGATATTGCTATCCCTAACGTAGATTTGGCCTTCGTACAGCCTGCTGCGACTCTTCGCGAAGGTCTTACGCTCGAAGTTTTCCCCGATGGGATGATCCCGAGGCACGAGTCCTACCCTGCATTGGCCTATGAACGGCAAGCGAAAATGGATGGTGATATTGATGACTTCACCTGGGTTGTACACGTCCTGGCGCGGCTCGATGTCGACACGTTCGATCTGCATACAGGCGCTGGCGTTCGCGCCGGGGGCGGTCCGACCTTGCGCCGAATGAGCGTTTTCCATGTTTGCATCATTGCTGGGCAGGCTGCGCTCCGTTGTCGGGGCTTCGCACGTCAGCACCGCTCCCGGCGACATGTCGAACTATCAATATGACGGGTCGGCTGACCGGGCGCTGCCGCAGATTGTCGTCCTTCCCGCAAGCGCGTCGGAGATCGCCGGCGTCGTAGCGGCTTGCAATGATGCACGCTGTCCGTACGTAGCGCGCGGAGCAGGCACAGGACTTTCCGGCGGCGCAATTCCTGAACAGGGCGGCGTCGTCATATCAACCGCTCGTCTCAACCGCATCCTTGAGATCGATGTTGTCAACCGACTCGCGGTCGTCGAACCCGGCGTCGTTAATGCGCACATCAGTGAAGCCGTCAAAGACCAGGGTTTGCACTTCGTGCCGGATCCATCGAGCCAAGCGGCGTGCACGATCGGCGGTAACGTTGCGGAGAATGCCGGCGGACTGCACTGTTTGGCATATGGCGTCACCGCGCATCACGTGCTCGGCTGCGAGGTCGTGACGCCGCAAGCAGACATCGTTTGGCTCGGCGGCAAGACGCAGGATGCTCCGGGCTACGATCTGCTCGGAGTTTTCATCGGTTCTGAGGGAACGCTTGGCATCGCCACTAAGGTCGTCGTCAAGCTAACGCCGCTGCAGCAAGACCGGCGCACGATGCTCGCCGCATTTCCGACTGTCGAGCAGGCATCGCAGTCGGTGTCCGACATCATCGCAGCGGGCATTCTCCCCGCGGCGCTTGAGATGATGGACCAACTCACAACCCAAGCAGTTGAAGAATTCGTACACGCCGGTTTCCCCACCGAAGCCGGCGCCGTGCTCATCGTCGAGCTGGAGGGACTTTCCGGCACGCTCGACGAGGTAGCGGCCGATGTTGGCGACATCTGCCTGCGCAACGGCGGGGACATACGGCGAGCGCGTGATGAAGATGAACGTCACCGAATTTGGCTCGGGCGCAAGAGCGCATTTGGCGCCATGGGACGGCTCGGCTCGAATTATTACGTGCAAGATGGGGTTATTCCGCGCACTCGTTTGCCAGAAGTTGTTACGGAAGTTGTTGAGATCGGTCGACGCTACGGACTGAAGATCGCCAACGTCTTCCACGCGGGTGACGGGAACTTGCACCCGCTCATCGTGTTCGACGATCGCATACCGGGCGATTATGAACGCGTCGTTGCCGCGGGTGCGGATATCTTGCGGGCATGCGTACGCCATGGCGGCAGCATCTCGGGCGAGCACGGCATCGGCATGGAAAAGCGTGATTGCATGTCCTTGCAGTACAGCCGGGCAGACCTCGCGCTCATGACGCGGCTCAAGAACGTCTTCAACCCGGGTGGATTATGCAATCCGGCAAAAATATTCCCCACTTCGCGCCGGTGTGGTGAAAGTGCGCGCACCCATGCCAGCGGCGTGCTTCCCCCTGAAGTAGCGACCGCTACCGGGCCTGCGTTCTAGTGCGGCGCAACGAGCTTCGCTCGCTCAACTTGCCCATCGCAGACGAACTTGGCAAACGCGCCGGCACAAGGCCGCGTGTGCGTCCGCTGGACTGCGCACCCTACGCCGTTGCCGGCATTGTGCCCAAGCTTGTCTTCTCACCGCGCACTCTCCGAGAAGCGTCGAAGACCATCACGACGATTGCAGCTGAAGGTGCCTCGATCACGATTCGAGGCGCTGGCACCAAGCATTTGCGTCCGCCTCATCCGTATGACGTCGACGTCGTTCTTGACAGCACCCGATGCAGCGGCGTTCTCGAGCACACGCCGGCCGATTTGACGGTGACCGTTGCTGCCGGCACCAGGTTCGCCGCACTTCAAGAAGCGTTGCGTGCGTCCGGCCAGTTCTTCCCGAGCGATCCGCCCTTTGCAGCCGATACGACGATCGGCGGGATGCTCTCAAGCCGCGTGGCCGGCGCATTGCGGCAGCGTTATGGCGCGCCGCGAGGCAACGTTCTCGGCATGCGGGTCTGTCTCTCCGATGGATCGATAGCTTTCACCGGGGCGCGCGTCGTCAAGAGCGTCGCCGGCTACGATATTGCCAAGTTGTTCGTTGGAGCGTGGGGAACGCTCGGCTTTATTGGTCACGTGACGTTGAAGGTCGCGCCGATTCCGCGCGAGCAGCTTGGCATTGTCGCCTCGTTTGCGCGCTGCGAGACCGCATGTGACGCTGCGCTGCGGCTCGCCTCCTCACCGTTGTTCCCACTCGCAACGACACTGCACGATCGCGCCTCCGCGCATCGTATCCGCGCCCTGAGCGGCACCGAACCGGGCGCGCACTGGACCCTCATTGTGCGCTGCGGTGGAACGCGCGCTGGCGCGATGCGTCAGGCAGACGGGGTAGCCAACGTTGTGAAGTCATCTGGGTCGTCAAACGTCGACCTGCTCGATGCCGACCGGCTGCACTTTGCGTGGCAGGACATTGAGGAGCTCGCGGGCGGTGCTATGTATCCGGGTTCGCAGTACATGTGCTGCACTGTCGCAAGCTTGCCGTCTCAAGTCAGCGCCGTGCTCAGTTCGTTATCAGTTTTATTTCCAGATGCAAATTGCACTTCTCACCCCGCGACCGGCATCGTATACGCCCATCTTCCAGTCGCTGGAATGGATCAATCGAGCTCGCGTACACTTGCGAGCCAATTACAACCGCTGCTCGATCTATGCGAGCGCGAGCGCTACTACCTCAGCTATCACGCAGCGCCGGTGGGATCGGATTTACGCGCGCCGGTTTCCGCCGACGCGCCAATCCTGCTCATGCGGCGCGTGAAGGCGTCATTGGATCCGAGCGGCACGTTTGATCCGGGCCGTTTTATGGCCGGAATCTGAAGTCATGGCGCAGCGCGGCTACATCGGCACGGAGCATCCGAAGCTTGAAGATCTCGACCGCTGCACGCGCTGCGGATTGTGCGAGCAGGCGTGCCCCACATATCGATTATTGAAGTTCGAGCCCGACTCACCGCGCGGGCGCATCTTCCTTATGAAGGAAGTCGCTGAGGGCCGAGTTGGCGTCAACGCCAATCTCGCGCAGCATCTCTACGCGTGCCTTGGTTGTCGTGCGTGCGAAACCGCATGCCCCTCAGGTGTGGAGTTCGGCAAGCTGCTGGAGCTGGGCCGCCACCAAGTGGAGCTCCACGGTGACATCTCGCCCGAGCGGCGAGGCTGGCGCTTGTTCCGCGCATTTGCATTCGAACGCATTCTTCCCAACCCATGGCTTTTTCATGTGCTGATGTTCCCGGCTCGTTTGCTGCAGGCTTTGCCGGGACTTCTTGCATGTGCGCAATCGTTGCCGTTGCCGCATAAGCTGCGTCAACTGGTGCGCATGATTCCGCGAGCCAATCGATCTAGAGATCAACGTGAGGTCGACGCACAAGGCGAGGTTGACCGCTATAGCAGCGGCGTCATCTCGGCGCGCGGAAAGCAACGCGCACGCGTCGGTCTTTTTGTCGGATGCGTCATGGGCTCTCTATTCTCTCACGTGCACCGCGCGACGATCCGCGTGCTCACCCGCAATGGCTGTGAAGTCGTCGTCGTTCCCGGGCAATGGTGTTGCGGAGCCCTCAACCTGCACGCGGGAGAAAGAAAACGTGCAGCGGCTATGGCTCGCTCCAATATCGCCGCCTTTAACCGAGAAAGGCTTGACGCAATCGTCGTCAACTCGGCGGGCTGCGGAGCGACCATGAAGGAGTACGCAGATCTACTCGACGGCGACTCCGAATCAGTCATTTTCTCCGGCAAGGTGAAAGACGCCGGCGAATTTCTTTCAGAACTCGGGCTGCTATCAAAGCCGCAACGACTAAAGACTACCGGAACCTATCAAGATGCCTGCCATCTCGCCCATGGCCAGCGTGTGCGTAAGCAACCTCGCGCTTTACTCGCTCAGATTCCCGGCCTGACTTTGGTGGAGATGCCCCATCCAGACCAGTGCTGCGGCGCGGCCGGCGTTTATAACCTCACCCATGGCGACCTCTCGGGAAAAATCCTGGCGGAAAAGCTCGATGAGATCGCCCTGACGAAGGCAGAGCTGGTTGTGACGACCAACCCTGGGTGCGCCATGCAGCTCCAAGCCGGCCTGATGGAGCGGCACATGAACGTCAGGGTCTGCCACCTCATGGAACTGCTGGACGAGTCGTACTCAATTAGACCGTAGAACGGTACGACCGGGGACCCCGCAAGAGGCTAACTATGGTCCCTAGGACGTGGATTCATGTCACGCTTACACCCTCTAACTGAGATTAGAGCCGAATTGCTCCGACCATTGACATAGGAGGGGGTGCCTACTCCGGTATTCCCCGGGTGAGGGCCAAGGGAAGCTGTCACAATGCTCGTAGGGTGCAAGTCACATCAAGCAAGGATGCTAGCATAGATGGCCTCTGCACAACCTTTTCAGGGAGGCTCAAACCCGGTTCACCCCCCGGGCGTCACCCCTGGAACAGCTGACGCTGCCCACAGCACGTTCTTTCCGAGCGGCTCAACATATTACAGCCGTTTGCTCGCGCTATCATCGGGCCCGGAAGATCACTTCTTCGCAAACTTACACGCGGTCATGCGCGATTTCTTGGATGTACCTATCCTTGTTGCTGCCACGGCCGACATAAACTCGCCTGACGGCTACCGACTGCAATATCAGCGCAATATGGACGACCGCGATGCGTTGCCGGTCATCGATAGAAAATTTGTCAATCAAGCTTTACGCAGTGGACGGACGATGCTCTTCGGCCGGCTGCCCAAGTTGCCGACTGGCGGTTATTTGCAATCCACTGGCGACGGTGCCGGTTCGATTCTGGTCGCTCCGATGCGCCACGACGGTAAAATCTTAGGCTACATTGCGATCCGCACTCGCCGCGAGGGCATGTATGGCGATCTAGAGCTTGAGTACGTGACGGCGGCAGCCGACTTGGCCGCAATTTCCGTGCGCACAAAACTTGTTGGGGATGAAGCTCGAGCGCGCAGCACCGAACTGCGATTGATGCTTGAAGCGGCACGAGCGCTTTCGGCCGAGCGCGACCTGCGCCGTCTCTTCTCGCGCTTGCACCGGCTTGTCGGCAACGTGATGGATGCCGGAACGTTCTACGTTGCACTGGGCTCCTGGGAGCAGGGGCTTATGACGCTGCCCTATTGCATCGATCACTATAAGCTCGTCGATATGAGCGACCCGATTCCTCTGGAAGGCTCGCTGTCAGGCCACGTCTTTCGCGAGGGTTCGCCGATCATCGTGCGTACGTCCGAAGACTGGCGCAGATATCCGTGGGTGGAGCGGGGCGCCGACACCAATTCACCAGTTTCAGCGCTTGCCGTGCCCATGCGCATCGGCGCGCGCACGATCGGCGTGATTTGCGCGCAAAGCACGCGCCCGCACGCGTACACGGAGCGCGACCGCGACGTCATGGTTGCCATCGCTGAACAGGCGGCCATCGCCGTTGAGAACTCACAGCATCTCATGCGCGCCGATCAGCGCGCCCGGGAACTGCAGCTCTTGTCGGAAGTATCTCGCGCGCTCTCCTCGCAGCTTTCGATTCGCGCGGTGTGCCAAACCGTATGCAACGAAGTGCGACGCGTCATGGACGCGCGGGTGTTCTTTGTCGCGCTGGCTTCCGAGTCGGAAAAAGCCATGCGGCTCGAGTTTGCCATTGAAGGTGATGAAGTGATTGAAGCGGACCTCGTTCCGCTTGAAAATTCATTCGCCAAACGAGTCATGGAGACGCGCCAGCCGATCGTCTTGCAAACCGGCGAAGAGATCGACCGCCAGCCGCACCAAACGATTCACCAGAGTGACAGCGGCAACGTCCGTTCGGTTGCCATGGCCCCCTTGCGCTTGGGCGACCGCTGCATTGGCGTCATGTCAGCACAGTCTTATAACGAGCGTGCGTTCGACGAATCGAGCGTGCGCATATTGACCGCCATCGGCGAGCAGCTTGCCCTCGCCGTGCAAAATGCGCAGCTCTTCGGCGATGCAAAGAGCCGCGCCGACCGTGACCCGTTGACCAACCTCTTCCATCACCGCTATCTCAAGACGCGCTTGGAAGAGGAAATTTCGCGCTCGCGGTTCACGAATCAGCCGCTCGTCGTCCTGATGATGGACATCGACAATTTCAAGCTCGTGAACGACACGTACGGACATCCTGTCGGCGACGACGCCTTGCGCATGCTCACGGCGGTTCTCCAAGCCACCTGCCGGGGCAGTGATATCATCGGCCGTTACGGCGGCGATGAGTTCATGATTATCTTGCCGGACACCGACGCGGAACACGGTCTGCGCATCGCAGAGCGTATCGAAGCCGAGGTTGCGGGCCGGGAATTGCATCTGCAAGAAGGCACCGCAATACCGCTGCGGTGCTCGATTGGACTGGCTTCGGTGCCGGCGGATGGCTGGACGCCCGGCGAAATTATTGCCAAGGCGGATGCCGCCTTGTATCAGAGCAAGCGTCAAGGCCGGCCGATGGCTCGGCTGCAGCGCGTCGGCACAACCCAACTGCGGCTCGATGGAAACTTCGAACCGGTGTCGGAACTGCTCGCCGCGCTCTTAGCACGCGATCCTGCCACACGCAACCATCTCGAGCACGTCAACCGTTTAGGCAAAGAGTTCGCTCAGCTCATCAAGCTGTCCGAATCCGACACCCAGTCGTTGCTGCTCTCGAGCGTGCTGCATGACATCGGCAAGATAGCGATCCCAGATCAAGTATTGCGCAAGCCAGGGCGGCTTAATAGAGACGAGTACGATCTTATTCGGCGCCACCCGCAGATCGGCGCCATGCTCATCGAGCATATTCCAGGATTTAAGGATGCGGCCAACGCGGTGCTGCATCATCACGAGAGATTCGATGGCCGCGGTTACCCCTTCAAGATCGAAGGGGAGAAGATTCCACTGTTGGCGCGCATTGTGACGCTAATCGACGCGTTCTCTGCGATGGTGATGGATCGGCCATATCACAAAGGCATGGACGAACCGACGGCGCTTTCCGAACTGCGCAAAGGCGCAGGCACCCAGTTCGACCCATCGCTCGTTGAGAAGTTCGCCAACATGGTGCAGCAGGCGCACTAACCGCAAACCTCGTCGCTGCGCTAGGTACAGCGCGTCGCCGTCCGGAAACGTCCGCGTCGTGGACATCCAATTCGCATTCACAGCCTTGACGACTGCGTTTACTATCTTGGACCCCGTTGGAATGGTGCCCACCACCCTCGCACTGACGGCACACGCCACTCCGGAGCAGCGCGCACGGATTACCGACCGAGCGGTGCTGGTGTCCGCAGTCGTCATCCTCTTAAGTGCGTCCATTCTCCGCTATTTGCTTCAGTATCTTGGCATTACGCTGTCGGCATTTTCGATTGCGGGTGGGATCTTGCTGCTGCTCATTGCGATCGACATGCTGTTTGCGCGGCCATCTCGTGCGAAGACCGATCCGCAGGGGCCACAGGAAGTTGCCGATACGGAAAGCGTCGCAGTCTTTCCACTCGCCATCCCCATGATAGCAGGTCCGGGAACCATCGCCACCGTGCTGCTGCTCGTCAACCTGAGCAACAATAATCCACAGCGGCTGATCATTGTCTACGTCTCCTATGGCGTGGCGTTGTTTGTTACGTGGCTGTGCATGCGCAGTGCTGAGCATGTCATGCACATCCTCGGCAAGACCGGGGTCGGCGTACTCACTCGTTTGCTCGGCATTATCATGGCCGCATTGGCCGTTCAGTTCATTCTCAACGGTTTGCACCAGGCTGGATTCGGCCGTCCGTAGAAAAACCGCGATCGATGAAGCTCGCCGAAAAAACCTGCGTCTCATGCCATGGGGGAGTCCCATCACTCACCTCCGAGCAGATCGCTGAGCTTTTGCCGCAAGTCGAAGGTTGGGACGTTGTCGAGAACCACCATCTCGTCAAGCGTTACAAGTTTACCAATTTCAACCAGGCGCTGCATTTTGTCAATTCCGTTGGGGCGATTGCCGACGAGCAGAATCATCATCCCGACATCTTTCTCGCGTGGGGGAAAGTCAGAATCGAAATCTGGACGCACAAGATCAACGGCCTCACCGAGAGCGACTTCATCTTCGCCGCCAAGGTTGATGCCATACATTTGTAGCAGCGGACTTGTAGCAACGGACCTTTAGGTCCGTTAACTTATTAGTTCGGAATCACCGGCACGTATGGGTGGGGGATCGTGCCCGAGGGATAGGGCGCCGGTTGATCGGGTTGCGGCGGCGCCGGCTGACCCTGCACCGGTGGTTGGTTGTTCGCCGGCACCACTGGCGTGCCGCCCGGCTGCTCGGGCGCGCTGCCAACGCCGCAAATGCTCACGAGTGAAGAGCGAGCAACGTTACTCGGTGGATTCTTTTGCGGACGCACATACGTGACGACATAACCGTCAGAACCCCATAACGCGAAGAGTTGTTCCCAGACCATACTTCTACCGTGTGTCGAACCGGTCCAAATGACATAGCGCCCAGTATGGCGGCCGTTGCACACCAGGTAATTGCGATTCGTCCAGACGTACTGCGTCGGATACGTCGCGCGCTCCGCTTTGAGGGTTCGGTTGACGAACGAGCTGAGATCGGCTGAGTGAGTGGTCGCGAAGAGCTTGAGCGTTTCGATGCCGGTAGGATCAAGCCACGTGCTTTCCGTCCCTGACCGAACGTGGGTCCAACCGCTCGGGGGCGCAAACGCGTAGTTACCCGCAGCCAGCGAAACCGTCGCAATGAGGATGAGTGCGATCGTAAGAGCTCCCACAGGGAGCGCTCGCAAAGATCGACCATTCATGCCCGCTGACGTTCTCAGTTTACGGGGCAAGAACCTCGAGCGGCTTGCGATTTGTGAGCGGTCCAACGAGCGCGACGATCGTGGCGCTGATCACCATCGCCGCCGCTATGGTTTCGAATGCTGCGCTAACCCCGTGAGCCCGCAACATGAACGTGTACAGGTAGCCGACGAAGATCGAGCTGAGCCTGCTCCAACTGTAGACAAAGCCGACGGCACTAGCTCGAATCGGTGTGGGATAAAGCTCGCTCTGGTAAGCGTGGAACGCGCATGAAAACCATGTATTCACAAGCGTGATGAGCGCCCCAAAGGTAACGATTGCCCACGGCGCGGTCCCGTACGCGAGAACGAGCGCACACGCGGCGCTCGAAACTGCGAGCGCCACGATTTGTCGCTTGCGCTCGAGCGTGTCGGCAAAGCGCATGGCGAGCAGCGGTCCAATGGGCGTGACAACGGCGATGATAGAACTGTAGTGGAGCGACTGCGTGACATCGCTTCCTCGCTGATTGAGCAGCACCGGAATCCACGCGGCAAACCCGTAAAAACCGATCGTCTGGAAAACATTGAACAATACCAGCATGACGGTGCGCGCGCGATATTGACGGCCAAAGATCCGAGCGAGAGCCTGCAGCGGTCGACCTTGCGTCAACCGTGAGGGTTCAGCCGCAGAGAGCGTCGTTTCCGGCTGAGGATTAGCAGCCACTTGGCGCTCAATGCGTGCGAGAGCGCTATACGCTTCGCTTTCGTAACCCCGGCTTGCGAGCCAACGCGGCGATTCGGCAAGTCCGCTTTGGATCGGCCACACGAAAATCGCGCCCGCAGCGCCTCCCAGCGTAACCCATCGCCACCCATCCAACCCCGCGAACGTGTGCGGCACGAGCAGGTACGCGGCGAAGGCAACAACCGGCACGGCCGTGTAGCTGATCGCCTGACTGAGCGCGATGAGCAGCCCTCGTGCCCGGCTAGGTGCGATCTCCGAAATATATGCGTCGATCGTCACGATCTGGACGCCGATCCCGAGCCCCGCAAAGAAGCGCAAGCAGTCGATTGCAAGCGCGTTGGATGCCAGCGCCATAGCCAAAGTCATGATCGAGTAAAAGACAAGTGACCATGTAAACGTGGTCTTGCGCCCAAAACGATCGGAGACCCAGCCAAAGATAAGTGTGCCGGCGAACATGCCGGAGAAACCAGCCGCAGCAAATCCCGCAAGGCTTGCCACACCTGAGCCGAGCAGGCTAAAGAGACCGCTCTTCACGAGTCCGAGTGCAATGTAGCCCGTCATGAAGAGATCGTAGAACTCGAACCAGCCGCCGGCGGAAATGCGCGCGACAAGCCTCCGCAGGCCAGCTCCGAGCGGCAGCATTTCAAGGCGCTGCGCGATCGTCGCGATCAGACCCGGATTATCGGTTGTCACGCCACACCGCCGGAACTGCGAATGCGACCGACGCGAGGACAGCATAACCGATCGTCGAGACGATGATCGGCAGGCGCACGTAGAATTGATCTGCGAGGAAGCCGCCAAGGATGGTCCCCGGCACCACGCCGATGAGCACGATGAGGCGCACCGCGCCAAAAACCCGGCTGATGCTCTCTTGCGGAATGATGCGCATGCGCCAGCTTACGATCTGCGTGACTGCGAACGTTGACGATGCGCTGGCGAGCGCCCAAAAGAAAACGACGGCCCACAGTTGGTGCAGAAATATCACGGGAACAAAAATGAGCGCGTCAACTGCATACGCGACGCAAATCGCCTTGCCAAAATGGAATCGTCCTGCATATGTGCCGGCGAACAAGGAACCGACGATCGACCCGACCGCTGTAAATCCGAGCGAGAGGCCAACCTGTGCATCACTGGCGCCAAGCGCGAGCTTGAAAAACGGAATATAGACTGCCATTGCCATCATGCCGAAGAAATTGAGCCCGAGCGACATGAGCGTCATGGTGCGCATAACCGTGTCGGCCCAAAGAAATCGAAAGCCATGCTCTATGTCTGCGCGCAGCTCGGAAAGCGTCGGTAGTGGTCCGGGCTTGTCTGGCCCAAGCGTTGGGATGGTTGCAATACCACCTAAAGATGCAGCATAGGTAAAGGCGTTGACGATCAGTGCGGGTATTGGACCGCCAATGGAATAGAGAGCTCCGCCGATCGGCGGTGCAATAAGGTTAGCACCCTGCTCGGCCGCGATAAGCGTTGATACTGCCTGCGTTACTTTGTCCTTGCCCACGATAAATGGAATGGATGACGCCTCACCTCCCATGAAAATCGCCGCCGCGATCGAGAGAATCACGATTCCAGTATAGATGAGCGCAAGCGACAAGAATCCGCGCAGTGCGCCGGTGATAAGCGTAACGATGACCGCGAACCGTATAAAATTGCAGATGATCATCAGCCGGCGACGGTCGAGGCGGTCGGCAAGCGATCCGCCCGCCAACCCCGCGACCGCAAAGGGCAAATATTCGAGCGCGTAGGTTATGCCAAGCGTAAAAGCAGAACCAGTCAAATGAAAAACCAGCAACGGAATTGCCAGCGTTCGCAACCCATCACCGACAAAACTCATGCCTTGGCTTGCAAAATACCATCGGAACGACCGGTTGGCGAAAATGCTTGCCGGACGAGATACAGCAGCCTCTTCCAAAACGTAAAGCTTTTTGTCGGGCTCATATGAGGGCCCTCTTGAAGAACCGTAATCTCCTCACTTGAGTGACCCAACGATCGTTGCCGCACGTATACGCTACCAAGAAACATCACTCGAGCCGGGAGGAACGAACTATGCTCGCTCGATTTACAAGTAAACCGCTTGCACTCGCGCTGATTGCCGGGGCGGTCTTCAGTATTATACTTTTCGCGGCATTTCATCATATAACTGGCGGCGGGCGTGACGACCTCACGCGAGCGATCACCTCAACTGCGAACCCAGTCGTGGAGCGCTTCACAACGATGAAAGCGTCAACGCTTGCGCGTGCTGTCGCAGTTGCGCCCCTCATGGCGCCCGGAGGACCTGTAAGCGAACCCGTTGCGATGGCCGCTCCCCAACCAAAGGCAATCGCACCGAGGCCGCGCAGCGCACGCGGTCCGTCGCAGCTCATTCGAACGGCGAATCTTGATATTGAAGTAACTGATGTCAGCAAGTCGCTGCGGGCGGCAACCTCAATTACGGAGAGTCAGCTGGGAGACGTCATCGGACTCAACGACGAAACTCCGCCGTCGGATAATGAGGTGCATACGGGAACAATGTCGATTCGTGTGCCACAGTACCGCTTCGAGCAGACACTTGATGCGCTCGGTGCACTGGGCAAGGTAAAGTCAAAGTCGGTGAACGCTCAGGATGTCTCAGACCAACTCATAGATGCGCAAGCGCGGCTGCGCAACTTGCGCCGAACGGAAGCCGACATCCTCAACATCATGGATCGTTCCGGCAACATCGAACAGGTGCTCAACGTAACCCAGCAGCTCAGTTCCGTGCGCGAACAGATCGAGCAGCTCGACGCGCAGATTCAAGGCATGCAATATCAGGTCGCATATTCGACCATCAACGTTACCTTTACGAGCCCTATCGTCGTGAGTGTGCCGACTGGTTTTGCGGTCCTCGGGGAAGCGTGGAAGAGCGCGCTTATCACGCTGCGTGATTTTACGGTGGGTTTACTCAGCGCAGCTCTGTGGCTGCTCGCCTTCAGTCCATACATCATTATCCTCGCTCTCATCGCAGCGTTTACCATGCATCGCATCCGCTCGCACGCGCTGACGACTCGCGGCGGCTAGCCAAAAGGAACGGCGAGGCTGACGGTAAACGTTGGCCTCGCCTATGAGCACTCGACCCAGTCTCATCCGCGCGCTTGGACTTTTGGCGGCCGCTTCACTCGTCGTCTCCAACATCATCGGCCAAGGGATCTTCCTCAAGGCCCGCGCCATGACGTGTAACGTTGGTTCTCCAACGCTTGTCATGACCGCGTGGGTTCTCGCGGGAGTTTTGGCGCTCTGTGGCGCGCTCACACTTGCGGAGCTGAGCGCGATGATTCCACACTCAGGCGGCCCTTATGCGTTCTTACGGCGCGCTTTCGGACACCCGATTGCCTTTATGTACGGCTGGATGTATTTTCTCTTAGGCGGTCCACTGGCTGCGGCGGCGCTTGCCACCGGTGGGGCAATATTTCTCAACCTAATTTCTAGCGACGCTTTGCACCGCTTTGAAATACCGTATGGGGCATTTGGCCTCCACGGCGTTCTCGTAGGAACACAGCTGGCGGCCCTCGCGCTGCTGGCTGCGGTCGCACTCGTCAACCTTGCGCCGGTTCGCACCAATGGAGCATTGGCGACTGTATTTGCGGCTGTAAAAATCCTCATGCTCGTCGCTCTTGTGATCGGCGCGTTCGCCGTCGGAAGCGGGAGCCGGGGCCATTTCTCAACGAGTGGATTTTCCGGCGCTTGTGTGGGCATCGCTGCCTCAGCACGCGGAGGCGCCGCCGGGTTCGGCGCGGCAATGCTCGGCGCGTTGTATGCCTATCAGGGATGGGCGTCGCTGAGCTACATCGCCGGCGAGGCAAAGGACCCCGGTCGGACGATACCGCGTGCCCTGATCACGAGCATGTTTGTCGTCATCGGATTATACGTGACTGCAAACGCCTCATACTTCTACGTCCTATCGCCTGAGGCGATAGCCAGCGTAAGCCCTGCGTCTTCAGTTGGCCTGGAAGTATTAGGTCACGTTTTCGGAGCCGGCGCACAAGGTGTTGCAACTGTATTGCTCTTTGTCTCTGTCGTCGCGACCTTGCATGTGTCGATACTGACAAACAGTCGCATAACATTCGCCATGGCTGAGGACCGTGATATGATGCCATGGTTATCTGGTGTTACAACGGGAACGCGTGTTCCCGGCGCAGCGGTGGTTGCAGGCGTAGCTATCGCCGCGGTGCTTGTGCTGCTCGGATCGTTTGATACCCTGAGCGACTTTCAGGTATTTTCGGTATGGATATTTTATGGACTGACGGGAGTCTCAGTGTTTGTTTTGCGGCGCGTGTTGCCAGACGCGCCAAGGCCGTACCGAGTTTTCGGATATCCGATCGTACCGGTGATCTTCGTGGCGGCGACGGTGTGGCTACTCTTCGAGGCGGTTGTAGGTGCGCCGGTGCGTTCGCTCGTTGGCCTCGGCATTATTGCTTTGGCCTTGCCCGTCTACGCGCTGCTCAGAAAGCGTCCAAAGGAATCGCCAGTTTAGGGAGCCGGCGGAGCCGTTGCCTGTGCTGCCGCGGCTGCCGGAGCCGAGGGCGGTTTTATATGGCGTGCTAGGTCTGAGAATTTTGGCTCCATCGCATCGTAGAGTCCGCCGTAGCTACCCTCACTCTTGAGCGCCTCGAGCACGACCATGCCCATCTGCAGCGCCCTGGCTGCCCGCTCATCTTGACCTAAACCATGAAGCGCGGCTGAACCGATGTATGCGCTGTATACGACGGACGGATATTGTACTTTCGGGTCGCTGCAGCTCTTCGCATACGAGGCCAGCTGCCCGGCAGCGATGCGCGCGTCATTGAAGTTATGTCCGTCGAGATAACGATAACCTTGGCGAACGAGATCTTGAGCATATGCCGAGTCGCACCCTGAGTCAGCCCGAGCGGCGAGCGGTACGATCCACATGCACAAAGCAACGAGCAAGAATGGAGCAAAGCGTCGGATCATGATACAGTACCTCAAGTATTGTATCGGAGATCTCCCGACCGTCAAAAAGGAAGGGTGACTCGCGTCACCCTAGTGCCTGATTATCGGACCTAAAGCTCCGATGCTACAATGCTATTCGGCTGTGAACTTGGCCATACGCTTGTTGACGTACGCGTCGAGGCCTTCTTTGGCATCCTTGCTTTGGAAGAGCAGCTGCTGTAGCTCGCGCTCGATGGCGAGCGCCTCCGAGAATGGCACTTCGCCGCCCGAGACGACAGCGCGCTTGATGTTGCCAACCGCCTTGGCTGCCTTGTTGGGGGTCGTAAACTGCTTGGCATAGGTGAGCACTTCTTGTAAGAAGCCTGCGCCGTCACCCTCGTAGATTTCATTGACGAGGCCGAGTTCTTGCGCTTCCTCGAAGGAAAAGGTCCGGCCCGTCACCATGAGCTCGATGGCTTTTGCGCGGCCAAGTAACCGAGTCATGCGTTGGGTCCCGCCGGTTCCGGGCAAGACGCCAAGTGCCACCTCAGGCAATCCGATCTTGCCCGCGTTGCGTCGCGCGAGGCGAATGTCGCAAGCCATTGCTATCTCAAGCCCGCCACCGACGGTGTGGCCGTTAAGCGCTGCGACGACAAGCTTCGGGGTCTGCTCAAGCCGCGTCAGCGTTTCGTTGGCGTGGAGACAGAAGAAATATTTGAACGTTGGATCGACGCGCTGCAGCATGCCGATGTTCGCGCCGGCGCAGAAAAACTTTTCGCCTTCGCCCGTCAGCACGATCACCTGCACGTCTTTATCGAAGCGCGCCTTGAGGATCGCATCGTCGAGCTCGCGCATCATCTCATGGGTGTAGGTGTTGGCCGGCGGATCGTCGAGCGTGATGATGGCGATATGCTCGCCTTCCTTGCGGTACCTGACGAGCGGTTTTTGCTGCGTTTCGGTTTCGCTGTCTACTTTAATGGCCATTCGGGTCCTCCGATTAACGGACCTAAAGGTCCGTTGCTACATCTTAACGGACCTAAAGGTCCGTTGCTACATCTAAGCTGCCTTGGGGGCAAGCCATTCGTCGCTCTTGAAAAACTCGGCGAGCAACTTTTCGTCTTCGTCGCTGGGCAGCACTTCTTTGAGATGCGCCTCATATTGGTCGCTGTCCATCGTCGAGCCATCAACCGAGTAGCGCTTGCCGGCGAACTCCCCGATCTGGCGATTGAATCGAATGTCGGCGACGTAGAGCTTCTCGTCGCCCGGAATCGCTGCGTTTACCTGTTGCACGAGCTTCGCGCACTCTTCATAATACTGGCGGCGCGCGTAGTCGTTGAGCAGCTCCTTGTCGGCTTGGATTTCTTCTTTGTCTTCTTCCGGCCGGCCTTTGATGCCCCAGATGTAGGCCCACACGGCGCTCGAGGAGTGGTCGTTACCGAACAGGTCAAGCGAACCGGAAAGCCACTTATTGTGATACTTTTGCTGAACCTTAACGGGAATGACGTTGGCTTTGGCGACCCGCTTGAGACCTGTGAAACCCGTGCCGAGATGGAACGACTCTTCCTTGAGCATGGGTCCCATGCTGCGCGAGAGCGGAGCAAAGCCGCTGTGTGAGAGCATCTGCAACTGAAACTTACCGTCGCGATCCATATAGTTTTGATATGCGAACAGGTCGAGCCAATGTTTCACTGGATTGTTGAAAGCGTTGAGCAGCCGCGTGCCTGCATCGGCACGCCGCTGCAGCATCTTCTCAGCCTCGATGCGACCATCGTTACCAAAGTGGTTCACCAACAGATGGCACATCTGATAGCCGTGGCGTGTTTCTTCGATGAAGACGCGCGCAATCGAATAAAGGTCGTACTTGGTGGGAGCGTTGCCGAGCAGTTTGCGCTGCTGCTCGTTGGATGCGAATTCTGTGTCCCCTTGATAAATGATCATGTTGAGCACTGCATCGCGCATACGCTGATCGGGGATCTCCATCACTTTGTCCCACTTGCGGTCCCCCGCAAACTCTCCGAACTCGATTTCGTCAGAGTGCAAATCGCCGTATTTCGCTTCAAGCTTGTAGCCGCCAAGGATACGCTCAAAAATCTCCGGATCGACGTCGATATCTTTTTGCCACATCCGCAAGATTTCGACCCAGTCGTCAAAGGTCTTGATTCGAGCCATCGAGGAGCCTCCAGAGAAGTGTGGTATAATTAATACGACCGCTTGAAATTCGCCACACTATTTTACCAGGAATCGTCAGATGGTGCAACCGCCCAAACGCCTTCAAAGCAAGCCGCCAAGCTTGGCCCCGCTGCGTCCGCGGTCCATGCTGTTCACACTCTTCGGCGACTATGTGTACCCGCAACGCGGGGATATTTGGCTGGGCAGCCTCGTGATCATCGGGGCGGCACTTGGCATGTCCGAAGTGGCTGTCCGCTCAGCTGTGGCGCGGCTAGCACGGGAACGCTGGATCGTAGCGCGACGCAGTGGGCAGCGATCGTTCTACCGTCTGTCGCCTGCCGGGCGGGCCCTCATCGAAGAGGGAACGCAGCGCATATATCGCGCGGATGGTCGCAGTTGGGACGGCAATTGGTGCCTCCTGACCTATTCGATTCCCGAGAGCATACGGTCGCTGCGCGACCGTATGCGAAAGCAACTTGCCTGGCTCGGGTTCGGACCTCTCGGCTCGGGAACGTACGTCGCGCCGCGTGACGTGAGCGTACAGGTGCGGCGCTTGGCCGAACGCCTGGGAGCCGACGGGTTTGCGAAAACCTTTATCGCGCGCGGCGCGGGCGCAACATCCGACAAGCAGATCGTCGCGCAGTCATGGGATCTCTCGCGTATCGCACACGCTTACGAACGTTTCATTACGCTGTATGGCCCGCTCTACACGCGCGATAAAAAGCGCAAGTCGCGGCGCGAACTCGACGACAGAGGCGCTTTTATTTTACGTTTCGTGCTCACGCACGACTTCCGTCGGTTTCCGTTTATCGACCCGGATTTGCCGCGCACGCTCCTGCCCAAGCGCTGGGCCGGCGCACGCGCGCGCTCACTGTTCGAGAAGTATCACGCCATGTTGACGGATGGGGCGATGCGTTTCTTTGATGCGACCTGCGCGGCAAGCACGTCCGGATAATCATACACTCCCCGTCCAACTTTCCTACCCAGTCTGCCTGCCTTGACGTACTTCACGAGCAGCGGACACGGTCGGAACTTTTCTCCTAAAGTGGCATGCAGATATTCGAGCACCTTGAGGCGCGTATCGAGCCCAACGAGATCCACCATCTCGAACGGCCCCATTGGGTGGTTGAGGCCAAGCTTCAGCGCCTTGTCGATGTCGCGCGCAGAAGCAACGCCTTCCATGAGCATGTAGAACGCCTCATTGCCGATCATCGCGTTGATGCGACTGGTCGCAAAGCCAGGTGCCTCGTTGATCGTCACTGTCTCTTTGCCGCATTGCTCTGCAACGTGGCGCGTGAGCTCAATGCTTCGGTCCGCGGTCTCGAGGCCGCGCACGATTTCGACGAGCTTCATAATGTGTGCGGGATTGAAGTAGTGCATGCCGACGACGCGTGACGGGTCGCCAACCGCCGATGCGATCTCCGTGATAGACAATGCGGATGTGTTGGTTGCTAAGACAGCGTCGCCTGCACAGAGTGTTTCAAGTTTCTTAAAAATTGAATGCTTGATCGTCAAATCTTCCGGCACGGCTTCAATGATGAGCCCAGCTTCTGCAGCGGCAGCGATGTTCGACGCCGGAAAAATGCGCGCACGCACCGCCAGTGCTTGTTCATTGCTGAGTTTACCGCGCTGCACTGCAGCTTTGAGGTTCTCGTCAATCGCGCCCATGGCATGGTCGAGAGCTGCCGGCAAAGCGTCGACGAGCACGACCTCGAAGCCGCCCGCAGCAAGGCTGTGCGCGATGCCGATGCCCATCGTGCCCGCCCCGATCACTGCGGTCTTCGAGACCGTCATCAATTAGCTTATGGTGCCACCGGAGCGACGGTGCATCGACTCCATGCTCCAGGCGAGCACCGCGACATGATTGGCCGTCTTGGTGAGCCGCTCGAAGCTCGGTTCGCGCTGCAGCGCCATGTCGGCAGTCTTCGCGCTCTCGATATAGTTCTGGAGCAACGCGATGCGTTTCATCGTGTCAGCCCAATTCCGCACGACTGGTTCATCCGGAATCTGCGCGCCGACGCGCTGAATGAGCGGCGGCTCAGCGAGGTCCGGATGCAAGAGGGTAAATTCAAGCCGCGCGAGGGAATACTCGGAGATGGCCTTATTAAGCCTCGCGATGCCGATGTGCAAATGTCTTCCCACGGCGTCTCCTCTGGAAGGCCGCGCACGATTGACGTGAGCAGGACTTCGCGCGATGAGCATTAGGTTCTTGCTCGGAGCGTAGCAGACTTGGAGTTCGTGCGCGCGGAGACTCCACAGGCGGAATCAGTCACCACTTTCCTGCTCGAGCAGGACGTTCGGCCCGCGCCGCGTTTGGCGGACGTCGCGGCGCTGTTAGGACGGAGCGACGCAGCGCTCTTCTGCGCGGCACATGAGGGACGGATCAAGGGCCTGGCAGCTGGCGTCACTGAAGGCCCGCTGTGTCATCTCATCCACTTCTTGATTGCAGGCGACAATGTTGATGAACACGCGGGACGCCTGATCGAGCTCGTTGAGCAATCAGCGCGCGAGGCGGGCGCGGCCATCCTTGCTGCGCAAGCGGAGTGCGGCTCGGATATGGACCGTCTTTTGCGTTCGTTTGGGTTTTCGGTGGACTGGCAAGAAAACGACGCGGTTCGCGGCCGCGTCGTCACCGTAGTTCATTTGCTCAAGGTCTTGTAGGGCGGAGGTCAGGTCTTCGGGTGGAAATCCAGCGCAACGCCGTTCATGCAATAGCGCAGACCGGTCGGCTTGGGGCCATCGTCGAAAACGTGCCCGAGATGCCCGCCACAGCGGCTGCAGTGCACCTCAGTGCGCTGCTCGATCCATGAGTTGTCGACCGTCGTACCTACCGCGTTCTTCAGCGGCTCCCAAAAGCTGGGCCACCCTGTGCCGCTATCGAATTTCGTCGCCGACGAAAACAGCGGCAGCTCGCAGCCGGCGCACGAGAAGGTACCGGAACGGTGCTCGTGTTCCAGCGGACTGCTAAAGGCAGGTTCTGTACCTTGCTGACGTAACACGGCGTATGCCTCAGGCGAGAGCCGCTTATGCCACTCGGCGTCACTGAGCATAAATTCATAATGTTGTTCCGGCTTTGGGTCGGCCTTTGATTTCGAAAACATGTTCTTCCCCACAAAAAGCAGCGCGACAGCGGCGGCGCCTGTCTTAAGCATTGTTTCCCGTGTCATCTCATTACCTCACTTAGACGTACGCTGCAGCTGGACATTCGGATGTGGCAAACTACTACGTATCGTGATCTATGTAGTATTCGCCGCGAATCTTCTGGATGAGTCCAATGGCCGTCTTGGCGCCGTCGCCTGCGGAAATCACTGCCTGACTCGGGTGGCCGGTAATCCGTCCCACTGCGTAACAGCCAGCCACTGCCGTCTGGCCGTCAGCATCGACGACAACAAACTTGTTGCTGAAGCCACCTAAAGCAAGCCCGAGCTTTAAAGCCAAATCTGTTCGCTTGTTTGAGGCGAGAACGAGATACGTACTTTCGTGCTCACGATCGCCAACGCGCACTGCGAAGCCACCGTTTTGCCGCGACACGTCCGTGATGTCCTCCTCGACAAAGGTTGCGCCAAAGCGCTGCGCTTGGCGCTTGCCAAGGTCGAGCAGTTCTGCGCCGCCGATGCCCTCGGGAAAGCCAAGATAATTGTTGACTCGCGCGACGCGTCGCAAGCTGGATTGCGCTCGGTCAAAAATTGCGACCCGTACCTGCGCGCGCGCTAAGAAGAGCGCGCACGAGAGACCGGCCATGCCACCACCGGCGACAATGACGTCATAATGATTCCCAGACTCACGAACGGCTCCGGCAACCTCGCTCACAATAGCCTCAACTCTCCCGTTTCCGGCGGGGCTGGCTCACCTAATCGTGCGAGCATAGCGCGCAGCGTGGCTGGGGCAAAGCCTTCATAGTCGTTGCTCGCATATGCATAGATGTCCGTGCAGACCGTTTGCAGCGATCGAATCATGCGTTCCCATGCGTCGTGCGACCCAGTTCGGTCAAGCTGTACGTGATCGTAGCGAGGGAGCGTTTGATCTCCAAGCCACCGAATGTATGCATGTTGCGCGGGAGGCTCACGCACGAGCTCGTCGACGATCTTGGCAGCCAATCCGAGATCGGAATGAGAGCCCTCTGTCACAGCGAGCGTGAAACGATTGGCGCGGGCATGCGCAAAGAGCGCGCCATCATACCAGCGCGGGTCGCGCAGCTCAAGCGCAAACGCAAGGTCCGAGCTCAATTCTGTCTCCATGAAGGCGAACAACGCGGCGCGGCTATCCCGAGCCGGCGAAAAATCCGGGGGACATTGGATAAGAACGACTCCGAGCTTATCGCCCAAGGGCCGGATGCGCTGCAAGAATGCACCGAAGTACGTATCTGCATTGACGAAGCGACGATCATGAGTTACGGTTGACGGCGTCTTGAGCGAGAAGCGAAAGCCGTTGGGGCTTCGCTCGCGCCAGGTTTCTATACTCGATGCACGCGGGATGCCGTAATAGGTCGCATCCACCTCGACCGACGAGAAAACCTTGGCATAGCTCGCGAGCATGTCAGGGGTCTTCGTTCCCGGGGGGTAAAAGGGGCCAATCCAGTCCTTAGTATTCCAACCCGAGGTACCAAAGTGTAGCCGTGCGCTCACGCAAGGCTAAGCACGCCATCGATCGCGGTTCGCAGATCGTCGGCAACCTCATCAGCAGGCCGGTCTGCATCAATCACTTGGAAGCCGTACTCGTTTGTCATACCCTCGAACTGGTTGAGCACACGCGACTGGTATTCTTTGAATGAATCGAACATGTCGTTGCCGAGTCGCAGGTCCATGCCGGACTCCCAGTAGTTGAAGCCGGTGCCTGAGTTGATAGTTCGCTCGATAAGCCCATTGACTCCGATATTGAGGTACAACACGGCGTCGGGTACCGGCGCAAAACCGTAGACTTCACGGATCCACTGCGGGTCAGCACCGCGCACCACTGCACGCGCGATTGCGGAGTAGATGTAGCGGTCGGCCAAAATAATATAGCCGGAACGCAAGCCGGGGATGATCTGCCCTTCGACGATGTCGGCGAAATCGGTCGCATAATAAAGGAAGAGCGTGACCGAGCCAAGCGTGTGTCCTTGCTTCGCTTGTTTGATGCCCTTGCCGGCGAGCGCGGAGCGCGTGAAACCTGTTTCGATAACGGCGCTGCCGCGGTTCTCAAGCCAGCGTTTGAGCTCGGCGATGTGAGTTGAGCGTCCAACTTTGTCGGGGCCCTCAACGACGATGAGCTTGCCGCGGATCTCGCCCACGTTCTGAAGATTCGTCGGCGCGTCACCGTAAAACGACAGCTTCTTCATGCAGACTTCTGCTCGGCCTTAGCGTCGGACTTTTGCTCTTTCGCCTCTGACTTAAGCTCGCGGTCTTGTTTAGCACCCGCGAGTCTGCGGTGCCGCGGCAAGTACTTCTTGACGATCGAGCGCATTTGACGCTGCTGATCCTCAATCGTCTTGGTCGCGTCCATCACCGTAAGGTTAAATTCGTCGACCATAAGCTCGTATTCGTCGACGATGCGCGCCTGGAACAGTTTGAACGATTCAAGCGGATCGTTCGAGAGTCGAATATCGAGACCGGCCTCGTAATACTTGAGGTCGGGGCGGCCCATGACAATTCGGTCGAGTGCGACGTCGAGCGGGACCCGGAAGTAAAACGCCACGGTTGGCGTGGCCGCAAAGCGATAGAGCTGACGAACCCAGCGGCGCGACACGCCGCGCGCGACATCGCGCGCGAAGGCAGTGAATGCGTAGCGATCGCACAGCACGATCGCACCCGCCTTGAGGAAGGGGATAATCTCGTGCTCGATGCGGTCGGCGAAGTCAGTCGCATGGATGAGGCTGAAGGTTGTCGGTGTGAGAAGCTGCTTTTTCTTTCCACGTGAGGTCGTGTTCCGCACGAGCGGCGACGAATTCCACTCGGAGAACTTGACGGCATAACCCTCGCTCTTGAGCCATTCGTGGAGCAAAGCGAGCTGCGTGCTCTTACCGGACCCGTCAATGCCCTCGACGCAGAAGAGCCTTCCTGGGTACTTCTGATCGGACAAACCATTGAGAGACATGAGACCCATCTACTTCGCGCGGTGGGCTGGCCACTCCTTAGGCTGTAACGGACCTAAAGGTCCGTCGCTACAACGTTCGTCGCTGCGCCTGTAACGTTCGTCGCTGCCTGCTCCAACGTTTGTCATTGCGCCCCGGTGCGTCCGTCCCCAACGACCAGAGGTTCGTTGACAAACAGCGTTGCACGTAGCTGACGTCATGTCTACGCTCAGTATCCGTGCCGACCATAATTCGATGAAGGCTTTTCAGCAGGCTGTCTTGCGCTACTATCGCCGTCACAAACGCGATCTTCCGTGGCGCCGCACGCACGATCCGTATCGCATCCTCGTCTCCGAGGTGATGCTGCAGCAAACGCAAGTCGAACGAGTCATCCCAAAGTACCGGAGTTTCCTCGCACGTTTTCCGACGCTGCGCGCGCTTGCCCGAGATCGCTTCGCCGAGGTATTGCGTGAGTGGCTCGGCCTCGGCTATAACGGACGAGCATTGCGCCTCTGGCGATCCGCGCGCGCAATTGTTCGGGAGACTGGCGGCAAGCTCCCGACAAACGTCAGCGAGCTTGAGCGCTTGCCCGGCATTGGGCCGTACACTGCGGCGGCGGTCGCGGCAATGGCATTTGGGGCACACGTGCCGGCAGTCGACGTTAACGTGCGGCGCGTGCTGACGCGCGCACTTTCCGGTCGCAACGATATCTCACCGCCGCGTGTATCGCAGCTTGCGATTGCCGCGCTACCGAAGTCGTCGGCTGCGGAGTGGTCGCAAGCCCTCATGGATATCGGCTCGATGTACTGCAAGGCCTCGCCGCGCTGCTATGATTGTCCGTTGCGAGTTTCGTGCGCCTACGTCAGTGCGCGTCGAAAACAGCCGAGTCGCGATCGAGGCGCCGTCGCCCGCCGGATGCGAGCAAACGTCTTTATCGGTTCGAACCGATTCTACCGTGGTCGTCTCATGCGGGTGCTCGCGACGCGCCGACGCATGGAGGTCAGCGCATTGGGGCGGGAGGTAAAGCGGGGCTTTAGCGTAACCGATGGCGCGTGGCTCCAGGGAATTCTCGCAAGCCTCGAGCGAGACGGGCTCGTTCGGCTGGATCGCGCTCGAAAAATGGTTCGACTGCCCTAACATCCAGTCAGCGCAAAACGTTGATCTTGGAGCGGCTCGCTCGGGCGTATCCCGGGGCGACAACTGCTTTGCATTACAAAAGCATTTTTCAGCTGCTTATCGCCGTGATCTTGTCAGCGCAAACGACGGATGCTCGCGTGAACATGGTGGCGCCGCATCTCTTTAAGATATATCCAGCGCCAGAAGCTCTCGCGAAAGCCTCGGGTCGCAACGTTGAGCGCATCATTAAGAGCTTAGGCTTTTACCACGTGAAGACAAAGAGCATTATCGCTGCCGCGCGCGCTCTTGTCGAGCGCTTCAGCGGCCACGTACCGAAGACGATGGACGAATTGCTGACAATCCCGGGGGTCGGCCGTAAAACCGCAAACGTCGTCTTGGCGGTTGCATTTGGGCAAAGCGCCATCGCGGTCGATACACACGTGTTTCGGGTCGCCAACCGGCTTGCGCTTGCGCGCGCAACAACGGCGGCAAAAATGGAGCTGGCGCTCATGAAAGTTGTGCCCAAGCCGCATTGGGGGGACGTATCACACTGGCTGATCCTTCATGGACGACAGGTGTGTCACGCGCGCAATCCCCAATGCGCAGACTGCGTGCTGTGTGATCTTTGTCCGAGCGCCAAGCACTTTTTGAGAATCAGCGCCGGAAAAAAGATGGGTTGAGGATCGCCTTCATCACGATCGAGCGCAACGCTCGTCGCCGATCGATCGTGCCCAAGCCGTAGCCGATCGCCCGGCTGGCATAGTATGGGCTCTGACACGCTCGCCGCACGATGAGATTCATGAGGGTCGCGCTCTTAGCAAGATTCTTGAGCAGCCGGCCTGACGACAGATAGCCGCCGGCAACCTTCATCCATTCGCGCTCGTGATCGCGCAGCACGGCGACCGATGCATCGTCCGCAGCGAGCGCTTTGAGGGCCGCCCGTCCGGCAGACCGGCCAGAAACGAGCGCTGTAAAAATGCCCTCACCCGTCAGCGGGTCCACCAGCGAGGCCGCATCACCGCACAGCACGGCACCATTGAACACCGTGCGCCGATGCTCACTCGACACGGGCAGTGGCCAGCCGATCGCACGACCAACGGGTCGTGCGCGCGTCATCCGCTGCGCTACATGCGGCACGCTCGCGATAAATTGATCGAGAATCTCACGCAGCTTATGTTTCGAGCGGTCAAGCTCGCGAGAGTACAGACCGATGCCAACGTTGGCGGTCTGCGCCCCGGTGGGAAACACCCAACCATAACCTGGCAAGAGCTTCTCATCGAAATAGTAGATTTCGAGATCGTCGCGCAAACCACTGACGCCTTCGTAGTAGCCGCGCAGCGCGAATCCGAGATGCCGTTTCGACGAATGGCGAACGCCCAGCGACTCGGCCACTGCGGAATGAGCTCCGTCGGCGCCAATGACAACCTTTGCCGCTGCGCGATGGACGCCGGTCCCGTCCCTGTACTCAACTCCGCTTACCGCTCCATTTGATCGCGTCACGGCCGTGACGGTGGCGCCTTCCTTCAAACGCGCGCCCGCGCGCACCGCTGCTTGTGCCACTTCAGCATCGAGCAGCAGACGCGGCACGACCCAGCATTCAATCGGACTGCCGTCTGAAGCGGCCGGCGGGTGCGCTGCAAACATTTCGCCGCTTGGCCCTCCGATAATCCCGCCGTATGTTTTCACAGCCTTTGACCCAAAACGGTCGAAGGTCACGCCCATTTCGTGTAAGATGTCGACCGCATGTGCCGTTATGCCGTCGCCGCAGCTCTTATCGCGGGGAAAGTGCGCGCGCTCGAGCATGAGCACATCGGCTCCGGATGTGGAGAGCGTGTGCGCGGCAGCCGAACCTGCGGGTCCGGCACCGACCACCACAACGTCAACGGCGGTCAATGATCGATCCGATCTCCTCGAAGACGGCGCTGACTTCTTCGGACGTGTTGTAAAAATGCGGCGCGATGCGCACGCCTGCTTTTGGTCGATAGTCAACCATAAACCCGCGGCGTATCAGCTCCTCGCTTGCAGCCTGGGCACCTGGAAAATCCACCGTAACGTGACCGCCGCGCGAGTTTGAATCATGAGGAGAGTTGAGTTGCAATCCCATCTTTTCGGCGGTACGAACCGCTAAGGATGTCAGCTCGATGCTGCGTTGTCTGATCGATTCCACTCCGATTTCATGAATAATCTCAAGGCCGCTTAGGCCCGCATACAGCGCCGCAGGATTGGGCGTGCCGCCTGCGTAGCGCCAAGCATTGTCCGCGAACTCCAAGGCGGACATGTCAAAGTCAAATGGCCGCTTATGGGAAAACCAGCCAACGACCCGCGGCTGGAGCGTCGTGTAGAGATCCGGTCGTACGTACAGGAACGCAACGCCTGGGCCCCCGCAGAGCCATTTGAGCGCCCCGCCGACCAGTGCATCAACGCCAAGTGCTCGTACGTCGATCGGCACGCTGCCAATAGACTGGTACACATCGAGGAACACCATCGCACCGACTCGGTGAGCCTTTTCGACGATCGGCTTGACATCGGTAATGTAACTCGAGCGAAAGATGACGTGCGAGATGGGAACCGCAAGGGTCGTCTCATCGATTGCGTCGACAAGGGCCTGCGTGTCAATCGTGACGCCGTCCGCGCTTTTTACAAATTCAATGCGCGCTCCACGGTCAGTTTGCGCTTGCCAGTTGTAGTGGATTGTCGGGAACTCGAGGTCGGAGTACACAACCTTGTTACGCTTGCCCGAAAAATCCAAACATGAAATGAGAGTTGATTCTGCAATCGACACGTTAGGCTGCATGATCACTTGACCCGCAGGCGCGTTGATGAGCGAACCCACAAGGTCACCGCAGCGTGAGACAAGCGGCAGCCATTTTTCCCAGGCCACAACCCCTTTCACCGCCCAGTCGTCCGCGTATTCTGACAGGCGTTCACGGGCTGTCGCCGGCATAGCGCCCAGCGAGTTGCTGATGAGATACGTGCACGTCGAGAGAATTGGGAACTCGGCGCGCCATGCCAAAAGTGAATTAGTTTCAGCCAGCATGCCGCCGAAATTGGCGCGTTTTGAGGGAATTACTCTTTCTAGATGCTAGCCCGCGAAGCGGGGAAGGGTGTCCAGCCGCGGATACACCGTATTTCGTCCGCCTTGTTTTGCCCGATAGAGTGCCGCATCTGCCGCTTTGAGCAGCATCTGCATCTGCGTGCCGGCTTCTGGAAACGAGGCTACTCCCAGGCTCCCCGTGACCGTGATGTCGCCGTCTCGCGTCGGCCATTCTGCCTCTGCAACATTGGCCGCCATCCGCTCGGCAAGCATCACCGCGTCGCTGAGCTGCGTTTCGGGCAAGAGTATGATGAACTCGTCGCCGCCGTAGCGCGCGACGATGTCTGAAATGCGCACTGAAGCTGTGAGCACTTTGCCAAACTGGCGCAGCACTTGGTCGCCGACCTCACGTCCGTAGCGCTCGTTGACATCGTGCAGATTGTCGACGTCGACCATAACAACCGAGAGCGGCCGCTTGCGGCGCCGAGCTTCTGACAGCCGCTTGCGCAGCACGTCTTGTGTGAAGCGATAATTGTACAGGCCGGTAAGGGGATCGGTAATAGCCATGCGCGAGCTCTCTTCCAGCATGCGCGCGTGACGGAGCGCCACTGCGAGCTCGTCTGTCACGGCGTGGAAGATGCTCTGGTCCTCTGCGGAAAAACGCCGGTCATCGAAGCCGACGACTTGGATAGCGCCAATGACGTCGTCGCCGATCGTCAAAGGTTTGGTCAGCACGGATGAGACTTCAGCTTTCGAACGCTGTGAAAGATCCGGGTGCTCCAGCTGCAAATTCCCATCATCTGAAGACGTCAGCATCGTTTGGCGGTACGCCACAGAGTTTGAGAGCGGCCCCTCTTCTCCCGTGACCGCCGACGTCACATCGACGGGCTCTTCGCCCTCGGGGTCGAATCCGCGCTGAGCGACATTGTGAAGCCGGGAATCGGCAGGATCGTACAGGTACAAACGGCCGACGTCGAGCCGCAGCACCTCGAGCAATTTCTCAAGCCCTTTCGCGCAGATGTCGCCTAAACCAACTTCGCGACTGAGCGATCGAACGACGTCGCGCATGATGATGAGGCTTCGATTTTGACGCGCGAGCTGTTCAAGTTGCTTTTTCTGCTCGGAGATGTCCTTACTGAAAGCAACAAGACCAACAATATTGCCATACTGATCGCGCGCGGGCGATGCGGAAAGCAGCACTTCGAGATGGCCGCCTTCACGGTTGCGGCATTCCACCTCGAAGACATGGACCTGTTCGCCGCGACCGACACGAGAGATCATCTCACGAATGTCGTCTCGGCGTTCCGGCGGTATGATTGGCAGTTCGGAGAACAGACGGCCGACAGCATCATCGCGTGGGATACCGAAGATGCGCTCGGCGCCCTTGTTCCACGACACCACGTTGCCCCGCAGATCGACTTGCACGATGGCGTCGTTGGACTCTTCGAGAATACGATCGAGGAAGTTGCGCGCCGACTTTGCCTGTTCGAACCTGCGGGCCGCGTCGATCGCCGACCCGCCCTGTGTGCCCAGCTGACGAACGATCTCTTCCTCAGATTCAAGTGCAGGAATGCGTTCTGGATAAAAGAGCGCAACCGCTCCGATCGCCTTGCCCGCCACAAGCAGCGGAAATGCGCTTACCGCGTTGAAGCCGTGCTCGCGGGCGAGTTGCTCCCATCCGAGACGTATCCAGGCGCCGTCGCTGATGACGTTTGACCGAGCATCGTAACGGGCTTCTCGAACGGCCTGCACGGGCGGATATGCGACGAACGCCGGATCTGTGAGGTTCACCGAGAATTTCGCGGACAGGTCTGCGGGCGCGTTCCAGCCTCCGGCGACATGCAGCCCGCCGCCTTCGCTGACGTATGCAATTGCGAACGAAGCGCTTAAAGCCTCAACGCTCGCACGCGCAATGCTGCGCACGACCTCGGCCTCCTCGAGCCCGCGTGAGATGCCGCTGGCCGCTGAAACGGCGAGGGCTCGATCTCTCGCGAGCGTACGCAGCCCGTCGGCGTCAAGGGCGTTGTGCAATGCCGCCTGAGCATGGGGCACGTACGTACGGATCTTGTCAACCATCGTCTCATCAAAGGCATCGACATCGTGGGCGTACACTTCCGCGATAATGGTCGCTCGCGTATCAGCCAGCAACGGCACCGCAAGCACGGAACGCAGACGGTGCGTTTGCGCAATGTCCACCCAGGGCGCGAAGCTGCGATCCGCAAGCGTATCCTTCACATACGAGATGTCGCCGCTGCGCGCGGCACGACCCAGCGGTCCCTGTCCGATCGGCATGTTGCCGTCAGCGTTCGCGATGAAGCTGCGCGTAAACCCAGCTGAAGATGCGGGACCAAATGTTGCCAGCGGCGCAAATCGATTGCCCTGCAGCCGCCAGACAATTGCGAGCGTCGCCCGAGAAACGCTCTTTAGATACTCGCCAATTTTGTCAATCACCGCACGTTCGCTCAACTCGGAGTTGAGCGCCGCGATATCCTCGAGAATACCTACAGTTTGCCCTTGCTGCGTCAGCGCACTCGTTCGCTGCTCGCGCCGCGCGAGATCCTGCGCAACGATCGAGCCGAAGTTCATTAGCGCGTCCATATGGCGCGCTGCGAATGCCGTCTCGCGCATCGCGTACATGACGAATGCGCCGATCGTGCCTGCATCGCCGATCAGTGGTACGGCGGCTGTCGCGGAAAATGAGGGCTGTTCCGGGTGCGCACTTAGCACATCGGAGCTTGCGGGTTCGCCGCCCGCTCGCTGCACGATCCACGTTGCACCAAGTATTGATGACGAGATGAGGTTGTCATCAGATAGCGGTATGCGCCGAGCATTTACGCTGGCCGCGAAACCAGTATCCGACTCCGCTTGTGCTGCAACGCCAATCGTGCCGTCCGCCGGCGTGAGGACCACTGCGAAACAGCCGACATCAAGGATGGCAGCGATGCCCTCCACGGAGGTCTGCAGCACAGATCGAGCATCGGCAGCATGAACGCAGCGCGCGCCGAGTTTGAGCAACCGTGCTTCAAGCTCGGATCGGTCGTCAGGCCCATTTCCGGGAATGACTCGCATTTGTGTGCGCCTTAGCCTTCGTTTAACCTATCAGGGTCGGCTTCATGTTGACCGTCGAGGTGTCGTGCGAGCGTTGCCAGAACACTCGCCGCGATGACTAGTAGTGCCGCCGTTTCGCAGTTTGCAGAGCTCATCGCTACATGCGACGCGGAAGCGCGCGAGCTTCCTTTAGACCAGTCGTGCCTGCTCATCTCTGCCGTGTATGATGAAGGCGTCGACGTCGAAAAGCACCTCTCGCGTCTTGATCATTTCGCTGCAACTGCCCACGCCACCGCTGCGGGAACCGATTCATATGCTATGATCGGCTCAGTCCTACGAACGCTCTTTGGCGATGGCGGTTTCCGTGGCAACGATCGCACTTACGACGAACCTGCTAACAGCCTTCTATCATCAGTAATCGAGCGTCGCGTGGGCATCCCGATCACGTTGTCGATCGTTCTCATGGAAGTTAGCCGCCGTGTAGGTCTTCCGTTGGAGGGCGTAGGGCTTCCTGGTCACTTTGTGGTCAGGTTCCCGGACCTAACGAGCAGACTATACATTGACCCATTTCGATCGGGAGCTATTTTGGACACGGTCGGGTGCGTGGAACTCGTGGAGAGCATTTATCATCGCCGTTTGACATGGCGCGACGACTTTTTGGCGCCCCTGACGAGCCGCGCGATCGTGAAACGCGTGCTGCTGAATCTCAAAAATTCGCTCAACCATGCTAAGGATTATGCTGCGGCTCTCGTCGCGATCCAGTTGCGTATGACCCTCGATCCACATGATGCAACCGAACTTCGCGATCGAGGCATTCTCTTCGCCCGGTTACGTCGTTACGATCGGGCCATTGACGATCTCGAAGCATACCTGCAGCGATCGCCCGATGCCGGCGACAGCGAACATATCCGCAACACCGTCCAGTACTTGCGCCAGGAACGCAACCTCTAAGAGCATGAACGAATTTCAAAGCCGCCGGGAGCGGTTCGTCAGCCGCATGAGTCAGGGAGTCGCAATTTTTCCAAGTGCGCCCGAGGTCGTCCGCACGAACGACTCAGATTATACCTATCGTCAGAACACCGACCTTTACTACTTGACCGGTTTCGAAGAGCCGGAAAGCATTTTGGTGCTCGCGCCTCAGAGCACCGAAGCGAAGTCGGCTCTCTTTGTCAGGACGCACGACAAAGAAAAGGAGACTTGGAACGGACGACGGGCCGGCGTTGAGGGCTCACAGACGCTCACAGGCGTCGACGCCACCTATCCGATCTCCGAATTCTACCAGCGTCTCGGTGGATTCTTGGAAACCGCAGACAGGCTGTTTTATTCGTTCGGAATCAATCGTGCACTCGACGAGTGCATCCTTGAGCGGTTACACGAATATCGGATGAGCCGGCAGCGCTCCGGCAAGGGGCCGGTTTCGGTCATCGATCCCGCATCGGTTCTCCACGAAATGCGACTTTTCAAATCGCCGGCTGACGTCGCTGGTATGCGCCGAGCCGTTACGATCACAGGCGACGGCCATGTTGCCGCAATGAGACACGCGCGGCCCGGCATGCACGAATATGAAGTTGAGGCCATTGTCGAGTATGTGTTCGCGAGTGAGGGAGCGCAGTCACCGGCCTTTCCGACGATAGTAACGAGCGGCAAGAATCTTAGCATCATTCACTACACTGCCAACCGCGATCCAATTCCGAGCGGCTCGCTCGTGCTTGTCGACGCCGGCGCTGAGGTCGATTACTATTGCGGCGACATTACGCGTACGTGGCCAATCTCCGGGAAGTTCACCGCCGAGCAGCGCGAAGTGTATGAGATTGTCCTCGCTGCAAACGTGCGCGCGCTCGAGCTATGCAAGACCGGCAAGAAGTTCAACACCGAGGTGAATGATGCGGGCATGCGCGTCCTCGTCGAGGGTCTCATCCGTCTTGGCCTACTGACCGGCAGCGTCGACGAGCATCTCGAAAAGCAAACGCACAAGCGCTTTACCCTGCATCGCCTCGGACACTGGCTGGGGATGGACACGCACGACGTCGGCTCGTATCGCGTTGAGGGCGACTGGCGCCCACTTGAACCGGGCATGGTTGTGACCATTGAGCCTGGGATCTACTTGCCTGATGAGCCCGATGTGCCGGAACGCCTCAGAAATATTTCTGTGCGTGTCGAGGATGATGTGCTCATTACTGCCGATGAACCAGATGTGCTGTCTGCTGCAGTCCCGAAGAGCACGGTTGCCATCGAGCAGCTGATGGCCGAAGGTCGTGCGACAGGACAAGCACTGATCGCATGACCGCGCCCCGTCTCGAACGGGTCTACGAGCAGGTCGTCGCCTGGCGGCGAGAGATTCACGCCCATCCCGAACTCGGATTCGAAGAGCATAAGACGAGCGCGCTCGTTGAGCGTGCGTTACACGACGCCGGCATCAAAACGCAACGCGTGGCAAAAACCGGCATCGTTGGGCTGCTCGAGGGCGGCAAACCCGGTAAGACGCTGGCTCTGCGCGCCGACATGGATGCGCTGCCGCTCCAAGAGCGCAGTGGCGAACCGTATGCTTCGCAGATACCCAATGTGATGCACGCCTGCGGTCACGACGCCCATACTGCAATGCTGCTCGGAGCGGCCGTCTCACTTGCGTCTGAAAGAGAGCAGATCGAAGGCAACATAAAGTTTCTCTTTCAGCCGGCCGAGGAGGGTCCGGGGGGCGCTTTGCCCATGATCGAAGCCGGCGTGCTCGAGTCGCCGCATGTCGATGCCGCGGTCATGATCCACGTGCTGCCGCTTCTACCGGCAGGCGTGATCGGTTGGCGGCCGGGACCCATACAGGCCTCGTGCGATGACTTCGACGTGCACGTCATCGGTCGAGGCGGTCATGCCGCGTCGCCTCAGTTAGGCGTCGACACGATTCCCATCATCGCAGAAATTGTCAGTGCCTTGCAGAGGGTAGCGAGCCGTGAGGTTGATCCGCTGGAAAACGTCGTTTTGTCAATCGGCACGATACAAGGCGGCTATCGCCGAAACATCATCGCAGATCGCTCACAGATCGAGGGTACAATACGGTGCTTTAACGAGACGTTGCGCGCCAGCATGCCAAGCCGCATCGAACGCATCGTCAAAGGCATCTGCGACGCGCACGGTGCGCAGTACAAGATCGACTACCAGCCAGGCTACCCAGCTGTTGTCAACGACGCACGTCTTTCGAAGTTAGTGGCTGAGTTCGCGCGCTCGGCCTCTGACGTTGGCGAGGTGGTCGAACTGCCGTTCCCACGCATGGGTGCCGAGGATTTCGCTTACTTTGCGCAGGCGGTGCCCGGCTGCATGTTGCGGCTTGGGGTCGCGTCTCCGAGCGACAAAGATCCGGCCATGTTGCATTCTCCAGAATTTCGCATTGACGAACGCGCGCTGCGCTCGGGGGTGGCCGTGTTCCGCGAACTTGCTCTCCATCTCCCAGCGGTCTTGTGATACCGCTCACAGCCTCAGCCCCTTCTCTCTGCCGAACTTCATCCTACGACGATAATAGATCTAGCACCGCAACAGCGGTTGTCGAAAGCGTAGGAGAAGCGTGGCCAACCAGGATCTACGATTCCGGCGTCGTGTTACCACGGTCGGAGATCAGCAGCCTAAGAAAAATCTCCCGGTCATTATGGCCCTCGTGGCATCGGGTTTGATCATTGTTCCAGCGTTGATTTATTCAGCGCTGCATCCCGCGACTGTCAGCTCGACCATTCGACAGCTGACACGACACATGCCAATGCCGGTTAAACAAATTGCGGTCGTCTCGATAGTCGCGTCGCGAACAACTCCCACCCCATTACCATCTGCGACACCCACGCCTGCGACCACCGCGACGCCGGCTGCAAAACCTAAGGTAACGCCGGCCGAGGCAGCTCACCTCGCCCACTTGAAGCGCGCGCATCTACTCGCTGTCGCCCTTGCTAGCCACGCAAAAAAACTCGCATCGAATGGACAAACTTTAGACGTCTCAGGCTCGAGCACGGGCAGCACCGTTGATTCGCCCGGTACCGGATCATCCGGTGTAACGACTTCTTCCGCAGCCACACCAGAGCCGAATACGGTTGCCCCGCCGGCTGCAGACGCTACACCTGTGTACGCGCCCGAAATGGTCGTTGAAGCACGCTTTGTGCATCAAGCGCAGCCGGACTATCCGGAAGTTGCCAAAGCGCAAAATGCGCAGGGCACGGCCGTCGTGATGGCCACGATCGGGCCAAACGGTAACGTCATTTCAACTCGGATCGACCAATCCACGGGCAACAAACTGCTCGATGAGGCGGCGCTCGCGGCCGCGCGGCAAAGCACGTTCGAGCCGCCGATGATCAACGGCAAGCCCGCGACTGAGACATACCGCCTCGAGTACACGTTCGCTCTGTAGGTTCTAAGCTCTAAGAAAAATGTAGTGGCGCGAGTACCCGCGCCACTACTCCTTTTTGTTGCGATTTATCGACGATTATTTGGCGGCGAGAAGGTCGGCGCGGCGCTGCTCAACGTCCGGATCCGCAGTGTGCTCGAGAACGAGTGCTAGCGTCTCGAGCGCCTTGTCGAGATCGCCAGCCTCTGCTTGGTGGTCGGCGAGCTGTAAGCTCAGCTGTGCAGCTTCACTGAAGCGCTCGGTACCGAGATAACATTCGAGGAGCGGCGTTGCGACTTCGGCATCGAACCCGCCTTTGAGCAACCGTTCGTAACTTTGAGCGGCACCTGCAAAATCACCCCCTGTGAATGCTGCGTCTGCTTTTCTTCGCGTAAACGCCGCTAGTCCGGGAGGCAAGCCACTACTGGCAGGTGAGGGAGCGCCGGATTTTGGAGCAGCGCTTGGCGTTGGCGCGCTTTTCACCGTGCCGTTGTTTGCAGACGTTGCAGTTGATTCCGATGGGCCGAGCAACATGCGCATTTCATCTTCGCTGGCGGGCTCTACAGCTGAAACATCTTCCCAGGCCGTGCGGCCGATAGTGATGTTTCCGGCTTTCGCTCCCCACACGGGTTCAGGTTCCTCAGCCGGTTCGGTCGACGGAAACTCGGCCGCCTCATCCTCAGCCTCTGTCGACGGAAAGTCGACCGCTAGATCTTCTTTCACGGCTGGCAGCGCTGACAAGCGTTCTTCGAGGGTCACTAAGCGGCCGTCTTCCAATCCTTTGTCGCGCATCGCGTTGAGAAGATGCCCAATCTCGCCTCGTTCGCTGCTCCAGGTTTCATCCGGGAGCGATTCGAGCCAGCGCTGCGCGTCGACGGCGGCCTGCGGCTCGATTTCGATCAACTTCAAAGAGAAGAAAGGCACGCTATCAAAATGGTGCGATTGCATAAGCTCGCCGATGCCGCGACGCAAATGCTCCACAGCTTCCGTATTGCGGCTCATGATCGCGTATAGTTCACCCAGCCGCGCTACGAGCGCCCCATCGTCGGGTATGAGCTTTTCGCAGTACCGATACTCGTCGATAGCGTCAGCCATGTAACCCGCGCGGTAGAGACCTTCTGCGTTCGCGAGGCGGATATCCGGATCGTCGGGATTTTCAACGGCTACTGTGCTCAGCAGTTCGAGCAGCGCGTCGTTCACCTGGCCGCCACGCGTCATCTTGGCGAATTGTTTGGCGATGACGGCGCGATCGGGGCCAAGTGGATTGACCTGCTTCGATCCGAACAAGCTGCGCTTTTTTTCGCGTGCATTAAGCACTTCGGTCAACACGCCGACAGCCGCATCGTATCGTTTCTCGGCCGCGAGCGCGTCGGTCGCCTCGACATAAAAGGGAACGGCCGCCCGCAATCCTTTGAGAGCGGCTACTTCCTGTGCCTTAGCAAGTTTGTTAGAAGCGGTTGTCACGTCCGCCTCGCCCATCGCGCGTCAAGACGGGATTGGGCTCGGGGACTTCAATTTTTGCCAGCTGATCTTTCAGTGACGCAATGCGGTCCCCGACATCGCGGTAGTCCGGCGCGCCTGCCTGGATCTCTTCGAACGACCACATGGCCAGGTTCAGCGACTCCTGATCGCCGCGGCTCTCGTAGAGGTCGGCCAGATTGTAAAGCACGTCGCGATATTGTCCGTCTGGTTGGCCTGGGATTTCCAGCGCCTTTGAGAAGTGTTGTGCGGCTTCGTCTGCGCGACCGAGCCCGCGCAGGCACAAACCTATGCCGTTCTCACGCAGCACGCCGTATTCGGGATCGGACATCGCGTCGAACATCGCCATCGCTTCTTTGAACCGCTTCAGATCGACGTATGCAAGCGCCAGGCAGTAACGGACGCCCGAGCTGTTGTTACCGGCGGTGACCAGCTTCTCGCAGGCCTTAGCGGCGGCAGCGGGGTTGCCGTTCTCGCGCAGCCGATCGGCCGCGTCGAGCATGCGCGAATCTGGATCGGGAGAACCATTGCCAAGCTCGCGTGCGGCGCGCAGCGCCTCGTCAACTCTGCCGGCGGCGAGAAGTGCGTCAATATCGACCTTCGCACCGTCTGCCTTTCCTTTGGGTGCGGCAGCAGGCGCAGGGGCGGCTTTAGCAGGTGCGGTGGGCGCGGCAGCTTTTGCCGGCGCGGGTGCGGCTGCGGGTGCAGGTGCAGGTGCAGCTGGCGCGCTTGCCTGGGGTGTTGCGGCGCCAACCTGTCCGGCAGCCGCCTGCAGTTGAGCGTCACGCGTCGCACGATTCTTGTCCAACTGACCGACGGCAGCTGCGGCTTGCGCGCGCTTGGCCTCGATAGCCGGCGAGAGCGACTTGAGTTCATTGCGAGCGGCATCGACCTGCGCCTTGAGCTGCTGCAGCGCTGTGAGCGTTGTCTTCATTTCCGCGATACTTGCGGCAGCCGCCGCGGCTTCAGTCTTAGCCGATTTGGAATCTGCAACAATGCTCTTGAGTTGCTCTTGTGCTTCCTCGGCTTGCGCGCGCGAAGCAGCCATGCGAGTCATCAGATCGGTCGCCGACTTCTCCACTGTTCCAGCTGTATTGCCGGATTCGTTGACCCGCTTTTGCGCGCCCTCGATCGCCAGCGCGGCATTGCTGATCAAAGTGGCAAAACCGGACGTCTTAGTTTCGATGTCGTTAATAAACTGAGGGAGTGTCGCTAGTTTTTCAAGGTCAGCACGCCGTGTTTCGAGCTTGGCGCGCAGCTCATCGAGCGCTTTGTCCTCGGCGGCCTTCGCCTCATTCACGGATTCGAGCTGCGACTTCAGCTCAGCGATATCCGACTCAACCGTACCGCGCTGCTGATTGAGCGCCTCGAGCGCCGCTTGAGCGGCCTTGATCTCGCGCTCGATCACGACCCGCTTTTTCGAGGCCTCGGCAACTTCGCCCATGATCGCGGCGAGTCGTGAAGTAACCTCGGACTGTTTTTCGAGCAGAGACACTTCTGCCGGTAGATCGGTATCCATATCGCTCCCTATATCGGCCGCTGCAAGCGGCGTCGCTGAGATTGGTGTCGATGTTTTCGCTGCAGGCGCAGGCGACTGCGCTGCCGGAGCCTGCGCTACAGTTGGTCGAGACGCAGCTGCAGCCGGCGGTGGTGAAACGGTTCCTGGCGCTTGCGGCGCGGGAGCTGGTCGCATTGCGACTGTGGGTGGTGCCGGTTGTCGCGCAGCTGGTGCGGGCTGCGCAGGAGCTTGCGCGGGCTTTGCGCCTGCGGGCGATGAGGCGACGCGTTGCACCGCGGGAGCTTCAGCCTGCTTTGCGCCTTCGGGGTCGGCTTTAGCGACCTCGGTTTGCAACCGGCGAGCCTCCCAGTTGTCGTCTTCGATTTGCAGCGCGTTGTCGACAAGCCGGCGCGCTTCTTTATACTGCGTAGCCTGCATGGCCGCGCGCGCGCCTTGCAGGTAGAACCCAAGCGAGTCTCCGAGAAGGCCTTTCTTGCGATACAGGTCGGCAAGCCGTGAAAGTGTTGGTACGTGGTGGCGGTCGCGCTCGGCTATCTTCTTATATGCAGCGATAGCCTGATCGGCCTGACCATCGCTTTCGTAGAGAACTGCTGCCTCGTAGAGCGCAGGAAGATGCCGCAAGTTGGATTTTCGCAGGACTTCGACAAACTTCTCGAGCGCTTGATCCTTTCGGCCTTCTGCGAGGTCGACACGACCCAGTTCAAAAAGCGCGTCGTAGCCTTTTTGATCGAGCGTGTGCGCGGCCGCAAAACTTGATCGCGCCATCGCGAGGTCGCCTGCATCGAGCGCCTTGCGACCGGCATCGAGGTAGGTCGCGATGGCATCCGCCGACGCTCCTGCAGTTCCGAGGAGTTTGGCCGCCTCAACGCGCGTCGCGGGCGAAACATCGGCAGAGCGCAACAGTTGACGCAACGTTGTTGCTGCCCCGTCGGCATCACCGCGTGCGATCTGATCGCGAGCCTTGGCTATCGCAGGATTGCTCGGCTCTGCCGGGCCGCCTGTTTCACGCCGATTCTTACCCAACGTCGACATCGAGTTACCTTGACCGGATCGCCGGCTGATTACACAGGCCGACAGAGCCTGCGCCACCGCCTGAGGCGCAACCGTCCTTCTCATAATAGAATCGGCCGTTGCGGCCCTTGCGTTGAGCGGTGCCCCTTGAATCGAACAGGGGTTCGAAGGGTCAGCTTAAGCCTAGAGGCGTTGGGGCACTGTGAGGCTGGACGCCCCTAGATAGTGTTCTGCTTCCATCGCTGCTCGACAACCGGAGCCGGCTGCCGTCACAGCTTGACGGTAGCGGAAATCGTAGACGTCGCCGGCCACGAACACGCCTTCAATAGCCGTGTGCACGCCGTCGTTCGAGCGGATGTAACCCTTTTCGTCGAGGTCGAGCTGGTCTGCGAATATATCGGTGTTCGGCCTGTGTCCGATCGCAACGAAGACTGCGTCTGTCTCTTTCTGGCTCAGCTCTCCGGTTTTCAGATTGCGCAAGCGAACCCCACTAACGCGCCCGTCGCCAAGGACCTCATCAACCGTCGAATCCCAAATGAATGAGATCTTCGGATGGTCGAAGGCTCGCCGCTGCATGATCTTTGACGCGCGAAGTTCGTCGCGCCGGTGCACGATCGTGACATTCTTCCCGAACTTCGTCAAAAAGAGCGCTTCTTCGACTGCCGTGTCGCCGCCGCCGACGACCACGATGTTCTTCTCCTTAAAGAAAGCGCCGTCGCACGTTGCGCAGCTTGACACGCCTCTGCCGCGAAGCCGCGTCTCGCTCTCAAGGCCGAGCCACAAGGCGGATGCACCGCTCGCGACAATGACGCTCTGCGCGAGGTACTCGTGCTCGTCCACAAACACGCGGTGCACTGCGCCGGAAAAGTCTACGCGGGTGACGTCAAAATCCAAAATCTCGGTGTCAAAGCGTTCTGCCTGAGCGCGAAATTTCTCCATGAGTTCTGGACCAAGAATTCCCTCAGGAAAACCGGGGTAGTTCTCGACATCGGTGGTGAGCATAAGCTGACCGCCGTATTGTCCACCCGCGAAGAGCAGTGGCGAGAGGTTGGCACGACCTGCGTAGACGGCGGCGGTCAATCCCGCCGGACCTGAACCTATGATGATGAGTTTGCGGACGATCTCGTGCACGTCGTTATTCATGTGTCCAGGTATTCTGTTCTTTTTCGCGGTAGCCCCTGTTCGTGAACGACGCGAAGGCGTTACCTGCGACACCGTGGGACTTCAAGGCACGCGCGCTCGTCTTCGGCATCATCTACGGTTTGGGTTTCATGGCCGGCATCAATCTCCAGCTCAGTTATTATGGGAATATCCAACCGACGTATGCGCTGATTGGAGAACGCTTCGGGTTGACGGGCATCCACGCAGCCGCGTTCTTGCCGGTGTTCTTCACGCTTTCCGGATACGTGCTGCGGGTATGGGGAACCGCGTACTTGAGCTCGGGCGTTGTGTGGAACGCGAACGTGAGCTCCGGTGGTCTTTTGCTGTCCGGACCATACCGCTATGTCCGCAACCCGCTCTATCTCGGTAACCTCCTCGTCGCAGTTGGGATCGGACTCCTTGGCCCGCCGTTTTCTATGCTCATCATCGTGGTCGGGGTCACAGCCTTCGTAATGCGCCTCATCAGCGTCGAAGAGCGGTATCTAACGGCAGTGTACGGCCAAGCTTATCATGAGTACACCCGGCTTGTGCCAAGGCTTATCCCGAGACTTACGCCTGCGCCCATTGCAATCGGTCCACGACCGCCTGCGTGGTCTGACGGGTTTTGGGGTGAGACGTTACATCTCGCGTTCGTGCTCGCGACACTGTACAACGCGCTTTTTTCGTGGCGGCAACCCAGCACGGCGATGTGGGTCTTCCTCGTCGTCGCGCTCCTCTTTTGGGGCATGATACGCCGCTTCATCACTGGAAAGTCATTCGCCACACAATGAAGACTTTCGCCTGTGCAGCCGACCTGTTCGTTGCAATCGGCCACACGCCGCTCATCCGCCTTCCAAAACTGTCGGCTGCGATCGGCCGCACCGTGCTTGGAAAGGCGGAGTTTCTCAACCCGGGCGGCTCGGTTAAGGATCGCGCTGCAAAGTTCATTATTGAGGACGCTGAGCAGCGCGGAAAGCTCGCCGCAGGCGGCACGATCGTCGAGGGCACGGCGGGCAACACCGGCATTGCGCTGACAATGCTGGGCAACGCGCGCGGTTACAAAACGATCATTATCATGCCGGACGACCAATCGGCCGAAAAGATCAACCTTTTGCGGGCATTCGGCGCCGACGTTCGTCTCGTTCCCGTCGTTCCATTCACGAATCCCGAGAATTACTATCACGTTGCCAGCCGCACCGCCAAGTCCACGCACGGCGGGTTCTGGGCCGATCAGTTTAATAATACCGCCAACTACCGCGGGCACTACGCGACGACCGGTCCCGAGATCTGGGAGGCATGTGGTGACGCGATCGATGCATTCGTCGCGTCGGCCGGCACGGGCGGAACATTCGCCGGCGTCTCCCTCGCCCTCAAGGAACGCAAACCATCGATTCGCACTGTCGTCGCAGATCCGCTCGGCTCGTCTCTTTTCTCCTACGTTAGGGAGGGCACGCTTGATATCGTGGGCGATTCGATCAGCGAAGGCATCGGTATCAAGCGCATTACCGAGAATTTTCGCGCCGCTGCGGTAGACGACGCCATCCGTGTTGACGACCAGACTATGGTTGAGATGGCGCACTACCTCGTGCGCGAGGAAGGCCTGTTGCTTGGAGGCTCCGCGGCTCTTAATGTCGTGGGTGCCGCGAGGGTGGCACGGACGCTCCCGGCTGGAAGCACGGTGGTAACGGTTTTCGGTGACGGCGGCGGGCGTTATCTATCACGCTTGTACAATCCCGGGTGGCTTTTGGAAAACGGTCTTGTACCCAAACACCGTGACCTGACTTTCCTCGAAAGCGAAGCCTGACGAACCGTAGGTTTTGAGGCTGCCGGGTCGAAAGCGAAGTTTGGGAAAAATTTCACAAACTTTTGCAAACCACGCGTGAAGGCCGAAAGCCCCGAGGATAAAGTTTGCCAGCATCGCCCTGGGCCCTCATTGCCGTCTATTTCGTCGTCGCCCTCGTCATCGCTGGGCTGATCGCGGTAGCACCGGGCATCTTCACCCGCAAGCGCCCTACGAAAGAGAAACTCGAACCGTACGAGTGCGGCGTGCCGCCGACCTCGGAGATGATCGGGCGATTTCCGGTGCGTTTTTACCTTGTCGCAATGCTCTTTGTCGTGTTCGATGTGGAAACTGCGGCCTTTTATCCGTGGGCGGTAAAGCTCAAAGAGCTTGGGCTCTTTGGTTTTGTTGAGATGCTGACGTTCATCGTCGTGCTCGGTATCGGATATGCGTATGTGTGGAAGAAAGGCGGCTTCTCATGGCGCTAAACGAGCACCAGCCCTTCGTGGTTACGAAGCTTGACGAATTTCTCACCTGGGCACAGTCCTCAGCCATCTGGCCCATGACGATGGGTCTTGCATGCTGCGCTATCGAGATGATGAGCATGGTTTCGCCGCGCTACGACACCGCGCGCTTTGGGGCTGAGGTATTCCGCTCGTCGCCGCGGCAGTCGGATCTCATGATCGTCTCAGGTCGCGTATCGAACAAGATGGCGCCGGTGCTCCGCCAGCTGTACGAACAGATGCCCGATCCTAAGTGGGTAATCTCGATGGGGGCGTGCGCGTCGACCGGCGGTGTTTTCGACAACTATGCGATTACGCCGGCCGACACGTTCTTGCCGATTGACATTTACGTGCCGGGTTGTCCACCTAGCCCCGACGCGCTGATCTACTCGCTCATGCAGCTGCGCCGCGAGATTCGTGCCGGCAGCAAGACGAAGGTTCTCGCCGAGAATGCCTGAGATCGTCAATCCACACCCCGAGCGCGCGGGGATAGCCGACTTAGTGCCGGAGTTGACGAAGGCTGCTGGTGAGGATTTCCTCGAGGCAGTCTCTGACGACGACATGGATGAGATCGCGTTGCGTCCCGGCGGATTGTTGGCCGTCATCACGCGTCTGCGCGAAGCAGGCTTCAATCATCTGCTCGACGTCGGCGGCACGGATCACCATCCGCTGACGCCTCGCTTCGAAATATCCTATATTTTGACAGCTATCCCGCTGGGCGACGTGCGCGATCCGCGGCGCTTGTTCGGGCTTAAACGTTTTCGCTTGCGAGTGTTCCCGAACGATGCTGAACCGGTAGTGCCGACGCTGTCGGACCTCTGGCCTAGCGCGAATTGGGCTGAGCGGGAAATCTTCGATCTCTTCGGCGTGCTCTTCGCAGGGCATCCGGACTTGCGACGCATTCTCAATCCAGACGATTGGAAAGGGTACCCGCTGCGCAAGGACTACCCGCTGCGCGGACTGGAGCGGCGTTTCGCTGCCGGTGGGCACGTCGGCTCCGTGCCGCCGCTGAGAGAATCATGACGCTCGATCTGCGCGCACTCGAAAGCAATCCCGACCTTCTGCTCACGCCGGGCGACGACCGCGACACGCTCATACTTTCCATGGGGCCCCAGCACCCGAGCACGCACGGCGTGCTGCGCGTCATGCTCAAGCTCGACGGAGAGACGGTGATCAGCGCGGAGCCCGAGATCGGTTTCTTGCACACGGGCATTGAGAAGCAAGCAGAAAATCTTTTCTGGCAGCAGGCGATCACGGTCGTCGATCGGGCAGACTACCTGGCGCCCTTGTCAAATAGTTTGTGCTTCGTGCTCGCCGCCGAGCGTCTGCTCGACATTGACCGCCAAATCCCGGAGCGCGCGCGAGTGCTGCGCGTCATGTTCACCGAGTTGACCCGGCTCGCGAGCCACTTGGTCTGGCTGGGGACGCACTGCCTTGATCTCGGCGCTCAATCGATCTTCTTTTATGCGTTCGAAATGCGCGAGCGCATCTTGTCGATCATGGAATTCGTCACGGGTGCGCGGATGCATCAATCTTGGTTTCGCATCGGTGGTTTGGCGATCGACGTGCCCAAGGGTTTTTTGGACACCATTGACGACTTCATCGGGCGCTTCCCGGATCGCCTGAACGACATGCGTGCGATCGTCGAGAAAAATGTGATCATCGTTGACCGGCTTGTCGGCATCGGAAAAATTGGCCAGCAGGAAGCCATTGACTGGGGACTAACAGGGCCGCCGCTTCGCGCCACGGGTATTGCCTACGACGTGCGCCGCGCGCATCCGTATTGCGACTATGACACCTACGATTTTGACGTACCGACGCAAACTGCCGGAGACTGCTACGCGCGGTTTGTCGTTCGCCTCGACGAGATGGAGCAGTCCTGGCGCATCATCAAGCAGGCGCGCGAGCGATTCCCAGGCGGGCCGGTCGTCATCGACGACCGCAAGATCGTGCCCCCGCCAAAAACAGAGATCCAGCATTCCATGGAGGCGCTCATCCACCACTTTAAGCTCGTCTCGTCGGGCTTCAATGTGCCGGAGGGCCACATTTATCAATCTGTTGAGGGCCCGCGCGGCGAGATGGGCATGTATGTAACGAGCGCCGGCGGCAACAAACCGTGGCGTGTGCGCTGGCGTCCATCTTCTTTCTATCACACGCAAGCACTCAAGCGTCTCGCTCCGGGCAATCTCATCGCTGACGTTGTCGCGATCATCGGGAGCATGGATCCCGTTTTTGGAGATGTCGACCGATGACGCCCGAACGTGAACGCCGCGCGTCGGAGCTTGCGGCGCGCTACCCGCAGGCGAAGTCGGCGCTCATCCCGTTTTTGCAATACTGTCAAGCGCAAGACGGCTACGTGACACAGCAGGCAATCCGGGACGCAGCCGAGATGGCGGGCATTACGCCCTCCGAAGCCGAGTCAATCGCTTCCTTTTATACGCTGCTTTTTAAGCACCCGGCCGGCGCACACAAGATCCAGGTCTGCCGCACACTTTCGTGCATGCTGCGAGGAGCCGAGGAGCTCCAGCGGCACGTCCGCCAGCGGCTGGGTCTGGCTAGTGGCGAGACCTCGCCCGACGGGCGCTTCTATTACGAAGAGGTCGAGTGTCTGGCAGCCTGCGATCGCGCGCCTTGCTTGCAGCACAACCTCGAATTTCACTACGACGTCACCTCCCAAGAGTTCGATCGCCTGCTGGACGAGTGGCGCGCATCCGAACCTGCCGTCAGCATGCCGGCGGAGTAGCGATGGCACGATTTGAGCCCGTGCTGATGCGCGGCATCGGTGAACGCGATCTCACTGACATTGAGACCTACAAGCAGCTCGGTGGCTTCGACGCGCTTGAGAAAGCGTTGCGGCAGATGACGCCTGAGGCGGTCATGAACGAGGTCAGCGGGTCGAACTTGCGCGGCCGCGGCGGGGCGGGATTCCCGACAGGCAAGAAGTGGAGTTTTCTGCCAAAGGACGGTCGTCCGCGCTATCTCGTGTGTAACTCAGACGAAGCAGAACCGGGAACGTTCAAGGATCGGATGCTCCTTGAAGAAACGCCTTTCCAAATTATCGAAGGCCTGCTCATCTCGGCATACGCGATCAACGCCGCCCAAATTTTTATGTACATCCGCGGTGAATTCTTGGAGGGCTATCGCACCTTCCGCCGGGCCGTCGAAGCCGCAGCATTGCAAGGTTATGTGGGTAAGCGCATTCTCGGAACGGATTTCTCGATGGACATCATCGTGCACCGCGGCGCGGGCGCCTACATCTGCGGCGAAGAGACGGCGATGCTCGAGTCTCTTGAGGGCAAGCGGGGCGAGCCGCGACTCAAGCCGCCGTTCCCGGCGAATGCCGGCTTGTATGGCATGCCGACGGTCGTCAATAACGTTGAGACAGTGTGTTGCGTGCCGCACATTATCGAACGCGGCGCGCGGTGGTTTGCTTCTATCGGACCCGAGAAATGCCCCGGGCCCAAAATCATCAGCGTGAGCGGACACGTGAACCGGCCCGGCAACTACGAAGTCGCCATGGGCATTCCCGCGAGGGAGTTGATCGAAGAATATGCGGGCGGTCTCTTCCCCGGCCGCCGCCTCAAAGCGATTCAGCCCGGCGGCGGTTCCTCAGCTGCAATCTTCGAGGAAGACCTCGATACGGGCATTGACTTCGACTCGCTGGCGGCAAAACGCACGATGCTCGGCTCCGGCGGGTTCGTCGTCATGGACGATACGACATGTTTGGTGCGCGCGTCGCAAACGCTCGCACGATTCTTCGAACATGAATCCTGCGGTCAGTGCACGCCGTGCCGCGAAGGCGGCCAGTGGGTTGCGCGAATGGTGTCGCGCCTGGAGGCCGGGGAAGGGTCCGACAACGACATTCGAATCTTGAACACGATCAACAACACGATCACCGGCACGAATCTGTGCCCGCTCGGAGATTCGATCATGCCCTTCCTCGCGTCGGTACTGAAGCGTTTTCCGGAAGAGTTTGCCGCGCACGTGAAAGAGGCGGGCTGCCCGTTTCGGCCTGCTCATGTGCACGCGGGTGCAGCGTCATGAGCAAACAAGGCATTCGTCGCACGGTGAATCTGACGATCGACGGTCAGCCGGTGTCTGTGCCCGAGGGAACGCTCGTCGTCGAGGCGGCGAAGAATCTTGGCATTCACATTCCGGTCTATTGCTACCACCCGAAGATGGACCCGGCGGGCTTGTGCCGCATCTGCTTGGTCGAAATCGAAAAGATGCCCAAGCTGCAAATCGCGTGCAACACGCAGGTCTCCGAGGGCATGGTCGTACGCACCGGGTCGTCGCGCGTTGCGGAGGGCCGGCGCGGCGTTCTCGAGTTCTTGCTCCTCAATCACCCGCTCGACTGCCCCGTCTGCGACAAGGGTGGCGAATGCGACCTGCAAGATTTTACGATGAGCTATGGCCCGGGGGCAAGCCGCTTGACGGAGCCCAAGCTCCATAAACCCAAAGCAGTAGACCTGGGCCCGACCATTGTGCTCGACGAAGAGCGCTGCATTCTGTGCCGGCGTTGCACGCGCTTCGATGCAGAGATCACCCAAGAACGCAATTTGGTTGTCGTCGAGCGTGGCGTGAGCTCGCTCATCGCCACCGTTGACGGCAGCGAATACACGTCGTACTTCTCCGGCAACACGACGGAGATCTGTCCGGTCGGCGCGCTGACGAGCAAGGCCTATCGTTTCCGGTCGCGCCCGTGGGATCTCAGCCACGCCGATTCTATTTGCACGCAATGCTCGGTCGGCTGCAACTACCGTATCGATTCACGATTCGGGCGCATTATGCGCACCTTCACGCGCGAGAACACTGCCGTGGACGACGGCTGGATCTGCGACCGCGGCCGCTATACCTTCAACTATCTCTACGAACCCTCACGCTTGCGCCGGCCGCTCATCAAGCGCGACGGTGAGTTGAAACCGGGTTCGTTCGACGAAGGAATTGCGCTGACAGCGGAGCGGTTATCGACCGCGGCTCGCGCTGGTCGCGTCGGGATCATTGGCGGCGGACGGCTTTCTGATGAAGAGGCGTTTGCGCTGCAACGGTTCGCACGCGAGGTGCTCGGCACGAACAACATCGATTATCGTGTCAGCCAGCAAAGATATGCGTCGCCCTCGCGTCACGGAGCGAGGCTTGAAGATATCGACGATGCCTCGCTTGTCCTCATCTTCGGAGCGATAACGCCCGAGCAAGCGCCGATCTTAGATTTGCGTCTGCGACGCGCCGTCGCTCGCCGTCATGCCACGCTGTTGTTTGTCGGCCCGTACAAACCTGATTTTACGGTGCCCTTTCGGCATATCGAGTATACGCCCGGCGCGATCACCGAACTCATGGAGCAACTTGCCGATGTCGTGCACCACGGCAAAGAAGAGCGCGGCGACGGGTTCGTTGCGGAGATCGCCAAAGAACTTGCCGACGCCGAGCGTATCATCGCCATTCATAACGGTCGCGATCCTGGCGCGATCGAGGCACTCGAACACCTCATGGACCGGCTGCACGACTACGATCATCCAGTCGGCATTCTCGTCGTCGGCGCGGCGGGAAACGCGCGCGGCGCGGAGGCCGCCGGTTGCCTACCCAATCTCGCTCCGGGATACAGCGAGCTCGAAGTGCCGGGAATGACAACCCACGAGATGCTTGTTGCGGCAGCAGAAGGGCGCCTCGACGCGCTTTTTGTCACCGGCGCTAACCCGGCCTTGACGTACCCGGACGGTGCGCTCGTGCGTCGCGCGCTGCACAACGTGCCGTTCCTCGCCGTAGCAGATCAAGTGCTCACCGAAACGGCATCATTTGCAGACGTCGTGTTCGCTGCTGCGTCTTTCGCAGAAAAGCGTGGGCACGTCACAAACCTCGAAGGACGCCAGCAAGCGTTCTTCCAGGCTGTCGAACCGCCGGTGCAGGTCGCGAGCGATGCACGAATCCTTGCGTCGCTGGCAAATGCGCTGAATAAATCATCGGCGGTGCCGCCCGACGTTGACCTGCTCTTTGCTGAGCTTCACAAAGCGCAACGCGACGCACCGTCGCGCTCTTCAAAAGAACCTCTGCCGCGTCCTAAGGTTGATGCGACGTCCTCGTCACCCGTTGATCAGGTTGACGCAACCCACCAACGCTTCACCATTATCCCCGTTCCGCGGCTGTACGCTGGCGGCGGCGCAGCGGCCCACGATCCAGGCATAGCCGCAATGCGCCCCAAACCGTTTGCGATTTTTTGTCCGGACGACGCTGCTCGCTTGGGAATCGCACCAGGCGATCGCATCCGCCTCGCCGGTCGCGGTGGGGACATCGAGGTAGATGTTCAGGTAGAACCACAAGTGCCGACGGGCGCCGCACTCGTGTTGGCCGACATGCCCGAGGCACCCGTCAACCGGCTGCTCGACGCTTCGGGCTTCGGCATAGCGACGGCAATCAAAGTCACGGTCGACGTGAGGTCGCCCGCTACACTCGAGGTTTCAGCATGAGCCATTTCCCGGATTGGGTGCTCATCGTCGCGATCAAGTCCGGCGTGTTGGCCTTCATCGTCGTCACCGCGTTTGCATATCTGATGCTGCTCGAGCGAAAAATGCTCGGCTGGTTCCAGCTGCGAGTGGGCCCTACGTGGTGCGGACCGTGGGGTCTCATGCAGCCTGCGGCCGATGCGATCAAGCTTGTCCTAAAAGAAGACCTGACCCCGGCCACCGCCGATCGCTTCATTTATAAGATAGCACCGGCGCTGGCTGTTCTCACAGCCCTGCTCGCCTACGCCGTCATCCCGTTCGGGTGGCTGCCCGACGGAACGCCGATCGCCATCGCATCACCGAACGTTGGCATCCTGTTCATTCTGGCGGCAAGCGCAATCGGCGTTTATGGCATCGCGCTCGGGGGCTGGTCGTCGCAATCGAAATGGTCGCTGCTCGGGGGCGTTCGCTCTACCGCGCAGATGATCTCGTACGAGCTCGCGATGGGGCTGTCGATTATTCCCGTGGTGCTTCTTGCCGGCACAACGAGCCTCACCGGCATCGTGGCCGCGCAATCCGCGCACCACTTTTGGTATATCATCCCGCTCTTCATACCGTTCATCATCTTCGGCATTACGGCGATGGCCGAGACAAATCGCGCACCGTTCGATCTGCCTGAGGCGGAAACCGAGCTCGTCGCCGGCTTTCACACGGAGTATTCGAGCTTACGCTTCGGCACGTTCTTCGTTGCCGAGTACGTCAACATGATCACGGTGTGCGCGGTGCGCGCGCTCCTCTTCTTAGGCGGCGGCGATGGGCCGCTGATCAAGCAGTTCCCGCTGTTGTCCGTTGTCTGGTTCCTTGCCAAAGTCGGCGCCTTGCTCTTCATGATGATCTGGTGGCGCGCCACGTTGCCGCGTTTGCGCTACGACCGCCTTATGTCGTTTGGCTGGAAGTTCTTATTGCCCACATCAGTCGCGTGCGTTTTGATCGTCGCGGGCGTCGTTGCGACGATCGGAAATCGGTGAATCGGCTACAATGAAGTTTTTCTTCAACGCCATTAAGGGACTGATCATTGGGATGTTCACAACGATGAAGTACTTGTGGACAAAGAAAGCCACCGTTGACTATCCGAAGCAGCCGTTCCCGCACGCTGAGCGCTTCCGCGGCGTGCATGAGCTGCGCAAATACGATGACGGGCTCGAGCGCTGCATCGGTTGCGAGCTGTGCGCGGTGGCCTGCCCGGCAAACGCCATCACCGTCATCGGCGCTGAGAACGATCCAGCGAATCCGGTGTCGCCCGGCGAGCGCTATGGCTATCGCTATGAGATCGACATGTTGCGCTGCATCTATTGCGGGTGGTGCGAAGAGGCATGCCCAACCGACGCCATCGTGCTGACGCCGCGTTTTGACATTGCAGATTTTACCCGTCAGCGCCTCATCTTCGGCAAGGATAAACTCCTCGTGAAGGACCCGTTCACGCAGCACCTCGCTAATACCGAATCGGCGGCTGAGACCGATCCCGGAGTTGGACAAGGGAAGCCGGGCCATCTCGACCGCACTAACGAGACCGAACTGGCAGACACGGTAGCGTTGGAAATCAAGGGACCATGATCGGGCTGTTTTGGATTTGTACGGTCGTCTTGATTGTCACTGCCATTGCCGTTATTGGAAGCAAGCACCCGGTCCACTCGGTCGTTGCTCTGATCGTAAACTTTGCCGCGCTCGCGGTGCTCTTCTTAACCCTTAACGCTGAGTTCTTGGCGATGATCCAGATCATCATCTATGCCGGCGCTATATTGGTGCTCTTCTTGTTCGTCATTACGCTCCTGACCATCGGCACCCAACCAATAGAGGTCGGCCCCAGCCGTTTATCGTTTCAAGCGGTGCCCTCCATCGTCGCGGGCATCGCCGCGCTCGCTTTGCTCGCGGCCGGCGTGCGCGGAGCTCGGACGGCCGCGCCCGCAGCGCCTCCCGATTTCGGCTTCGTGGGAACGTTCGGCTTGCAGCTGCTCACAACGCACTTGTTCGCGTTTGAAGTGACCGGCTTTGTGCTCTTGATCGCCGTGCTGGGTGTCATCCTCATGGCGGCGCGAAAAGAAGTTCGTTTTTAGGATGATTGACGAACGATGATTCCCACGAACGACTATCTCGCCGCTGCCGCAGCGCTCTTTGTTATCGGGGTCATCGGTTTCTTGATGCGCCGCAATCCTATCACCATGCTCATGGCAATCGAGCTCATGTGGAACGCTGGCAACCTTGTCTTTGCAGCTTTTGCGCGCAACTTCGTGGACATGTCCGGGCAAATATTCGTCTTCATCGTTATTACCGTTGCTGCAGCCGAGGCTGCCATAGCACTCGCTATCGTGGTCATGGTATTCCGGCGGCGTCGCGAGGTGGACGTCGACGATGTTTCGATGCTGAGGGGCTGATGGACAAGTTCCTCGCTACGGTCCCCTTCACCATACTGTTCCTGCCGCTGTTTGGCGCGATCGTCATTGCGTTCGTCGGCCCGCGCGTTCACCGTGCCGGCGCCGCGATCATTGGAAACCTATCGATCTTCGGCGCGTTCGTGCTGACTGCCATGCTCGCATACACCGTGTGGCAGATGCCCGCTACGCAACAGGCATTTACCGTCAAATATCCGCCGGCATGGGCGGCCCATCCGGCGTTTTGGGCGCACATACCGCCGCTCACCATCTCATTTGAGTTGCGAATCGACCCGCTTGCGCTCGTATGGATGCTCATCGTCACGGGCGTCGGGTTTCTCATTCATCTCTATTCCGTGGGCTACATGGCGGAGTCGCGCTGGTACCGCACGTTCTTCGCCTACATGAACGTCTTTGTGTTTGCCATGCTCATGCTCGTCATGGCTGGCAACTTCTTGTGGCTGCTCGTCGGCTGGGGCGGCGTCGGCCTCGCATCCTATCTGCTCATCGGATTTGACTCCAACCGCATAGCCGCGGTTGCGGCTGCCCGCAAGGCGCTCATTATGAACGTCATCGGCGACGTGGGCATTATGCTTGCGATCTTCATCATGTTTGCGCATTTCGGCAGCCTTTCGTACAAAGTCGTCTTTGCCAATATTACGAGCGCGAGCACGAACACACTCGATTGGATCGGCATCTGGTTGCTGCTCGGAGCAGTCGCTAAGTCGGCGCAGCTGCCGCTGCATACATGGCTTCCCGACGCAATGGAGGGTCCAACTCCGGTCAGCGCTCTCATTCACGCTGCGACCATGGTAACGGCGGGCGTGTACCTCGTCGCGCGAGCGCACCCTATCTACGATCACGCGCCAGCCGCTGCGATGGCCGTTGCGGTCGTTGGTTGCGCGTCGGCGGTTTTTGCCGCCACGGTCGGCATGGCTCAGTACGACATTAAACGGGTGCTCGCGTACTCGACGATGAGCCAGATCGGTTATATGGTGCTGGCGGTCGGCGTAGGGGCATATGCGGCGGGGACATTCCACTTCGTGACGCACGCATTTTTCAAGGCGCTGCTGTTCATGGCCGCTGGGATCATCATTCACAATCTGGGCGGAGAACAAGACATACGCAAAATGGGCGGGCTCGCTCGCCGCATGCCGCTTGCGTTCTGGACATTTCTGGTCGGCACGCTCGCGATTGCCGGCATCTTCCCCTTCGCCGGCTTCTTTTCCAAAGATGCCATCCTCGATCAGCTGCTCGCGCTTCATCATCCGATTCTGTGGGCGTTTGCAACGGCGACGGCGCTCCTCACCGCGTACTATATGTTCCGGCTGCTTTTCATGACGTTTTTCACCGGCGAGTATCGCGGTGATTATGAGCCCCACACAGCGAGTGCCCGGACGATGGTCGTGCCCACGGTGATCTTGGCGGGCCTTGCGACGGTTGGCGGCTTCCTTGTCCTACCGGGTCGCGACGAAATTTCACACGCGTTGCAAGGCGCCTTTACGGATCGCGGCACTTTGCCCACGATCGGAGAGATCAATTGGCTTGTCAGCGGTGTCACGACGCTCGCTGCTCTTGCCGGCATTGCCGGCGCTTACTGGTTGTACGAACGCGCGCCCGAACTTCGCGCTCGTCTGAGGAACGCGTTTGCTCCGGTCCACCGGTTACTCGCAAACGCCTATTACGTTGACGCGATCTATCATTGGATCTTCGAAGTTCCCGTGTTGACGTTCGCATCCGATGTGGCCAAGTACATCGACCCCGAAGGCGTGGGAGGCTTTAGCGCGGGCCTTGCGCGCGCGACCAGCGGCATTGGTGAAGCGATGCGCGGCTGGGAAACGGGTTATCTGCGTCGTTATGGACTGACGATGGTTATCGGGATGGTGCTCGTGCTTGCCTACTACCTTTTCGTCGTGCATGCCGGCACTTCGATCGGGATGAGATGACAATGGTGAACCTCATCAACACCGTCATCTTCCTGCCGCTCGTGACTGGCCTTGTGTTGCTCTTTGTTCCACGCACCGCGACGAGCGTGCTCAAAGGCATTGCACTCGCTGGTGCGATTGCGACCTTCTTGCTGTCGCTAGCCTTCTTGCCGATCGGCACGACCAGCGCTGCCGATCTTTCGGTGCCATGGATTTCTGGATCGTGGCTTGCTTCGTACCATGTACGCATTGACGCGTTACGGCTCTTCTTCGTTATTCTAACGACGCTGGTTAGTGCCGGCTCCATCTGGGCTGCGTTTTCATACGGAGTCGCGGCTCGTCTGCGCGGCTTCCTCTTCCTGCTCTTGGCATTCGAAACGACGCTGCTCGGATTGTTCACCGCCGCCGATTTGCTGCTCTTTTACATTTACTGGGATCTCATGCTCATACCGGTGTTCTTGCTGCTTTCCGGGTACGCCGGCACGGACCAAGCTCGGCGCGCGGCATGGGGCTATCTCATCTACAACGGCGCCGGAGGCCTCGTGCTGCTGCTGGGAATCATCGCGCTCGTCAGCCAGGTGCACAGTTTCGAGTTGCCTGGAGCCTCGTTCACCTTGAGCGCGCCGCTCGAGTGGTGGATTTTCGGCGCATTTGCCATTGCGTTTCTCGTCAAGACGCCGGCGTTTCCGTTCCACAGCTGGATGCCGCCAACGTATACCTATTCGCCGGCGCCGCTCGTCGCCATGGTCTCCGGAGTGCAAAGCAAAGCAGGGCTGTTCGGGCTGCTCGCCTTCGCGCTGCCGCTCTTTCCGCATGCCGCGCATAGCTGGGCGCCTGCGCTGCTCGTAGTGGCTGTGTTGAGCATTCTCTATGGAGCGTTTGCCGCGATTGGCGAACGAGATGCGAAGACGCTCGTAGCTTTTTCGTCGCTCTCGCATCTTGGGCTCGTGTGGCTCGCGCTTTTCGCGTTTAACATCACGTCGGTGTCGTCGAGCATTCTCATGCTCGTCAGTCACGGACTGATAGCGGCCGCCCTGTTTCTCCTGCTCGGCTTCGTGGAAGAACGCGTAAGAACGCGCGAGCTCTCTCAGTTCGGCGGGTTGAGCCTGCGTGCGCCCCGTTTGGCCGTCTTCATGCTCATTGCCTCAATGGCGGCGCTCGGACTGCCAGGACTGTCCGGCTTCGCGGGCGAGTTTCTCATCCTCATCGGCACGTGGCAAACGCAGCCCGTATACACATTGCTCGCACTCATTGCCGTCATTTTGGCGTGCGTCTACATGCTGAAACTCTTTCAAAACACGATGCATGGTCCCGAGCGCGTGCCGTACCAAGCTGCCATTATCGAGATGCGGCCGCGCGAGATGTTGCTTGTGGCCCCGCTGCTGGCCGCTATAGTTTTTCTCGGCGTTTGGCCGGGCTGGCTAAACGACCGGACGCCGTCGACGGTCGACACAAGGTCGGTGGTCCAGACGACGTCGCCGGTCGACACGAAATCGGCCGCTGCAGGGCTTCCGGGTACCCACTCGTGATGCCGGTAGGCGTGTCGATCTCGTGGCCAGTACTGGCGCCCATCGTCGCTTTGACGGTCGGCGGCCTGTTGATCATGCTCGTCGATCTCATGAGCCGAAAAGTCGATCGTGCAGTGCTCTACGGTATCGGCGTGGTTTCCTGCGCGGCGGCATTTGTCGCCATGTTACCGCTCTATGGGCGCGAGGAGGTCACGCTGAGCGGCGCGTTTGCTTCCGACCGTTTTTCCTGGACATTCGACGCGCTCTTGCTGCTGACGCTTGCAATAACGTTTCTGCTGTCATCACTGCGTAAATCGGAAGACGGCGGCAATGCCGGAGCGTATGGAGCGCTCTTGATTTTCTGCACGATCGGCGGCATGGTTATGGCCGGGGCCAACAACCTCATCCTCATTTTCCTGGGGATAGAACAACTGTCGCTTGCGTTGTACGTTCTTGCGGGCACGGGCTTTCCACGTGACGCCTCGCAGGAAGCGGCGCTCAAGTACGTCCTCCTTGGGTCGCTCGCATCTGGATTCTTGATCTTCGGCTCAGCACTCTTGTACGGTGCCGCCGGCGGCATCGGCTTGATGGCGCTCGCCGCTGCGGCTGCAAGTCCGAATGGTTTGTTCGTCGCCGGGTTTGCGCTCTTCTTGGTGGGCCTCGCGTTCAAGCTCGCGCTCGTTCCATTTCACACGTGGGCGCCAGATGTCTATGAGGGCTCGCCGCTCGCCGTCACCGGGTTCATGGCCGTCGCTGTGAAGGTGGCAGCATTTGCCGTGTTAGCTCGAGTCGTGTACGTCGTCGCCGGGCATGATTCGGTGGCGCTCATCCCGCTGTGGATCCTTGCGATCCTCTCCATGCTTGTTGGCAACCTAGGCGCGATCCGCCAGCGCAACCTCAAACGGCTCTTGGGCTACTCGAGTATCGCACAAGCGGGTTATGTTATCGTGGCGCTGTCGGGTGTCGGCCGCGGTGGTCTGACGACCATGCTCTTCTACCTCACCGCGTACGCGCTGACTACGCTTGGCGCGTTCGGGGTCATGGCGCTTCTCGGAGACGGCTCAGACTCGTATGCCGACCTCGACTCATATCGCGGTCTGCTCTTTCGCCGTCCCCTGCCGGCGGCTGCCATGGCGCTGTTTTTCTTCTCGCTCGCAGGCATACCGGCGACCGCCGGCTTCTATGGCAAGATTCTCCTCCTGCAGCAAGCGTTCTTAGGTGGTCCGTGGGGGCTCGCGATGGCAGTCAGCTTGGTCTTCGGCACGCTTGTATCGTTCTACGTATATGGCAAGGTTGTCTGGTATATGTACGCGTACTCGGAGGGCGAGGCTGCGTTGCCGACAGGCAATGCTCTGGCGCCATGGATTGCGGTGACAGCAGGTGCGCTCGGAACGATCGTCTTCGGCATTTTGCCGCAGATTTTTTATGCGAGCCAGCCATTTCTCACCGCCGCCGCGAAATAACAGTGATGTGCTTGAGGTTGCCCGTTGAACTTCCGTTTGGCTTTCGCCGCTCTCGCCCTCGCTGCGCTTGCTTCGTGCACGCCGTCCACGCGAGGCGCTGCCCACGTCTCGCCGACACCGTTGCCGGTCGCGACCGGTGACTACCCCATGTATGGGTATGCCGCAGATTTTTCGTGGATAGCAGGCAAGGTGCAGCGTGATCTTACGTGCTCGTATCTCAACTTCGGTGATGGTAGAGGAACGTTCTGGGGCGGCCGCATCGCCTTAAGCGCGTCGACCGACCAGATGGGTATGCTGCGCGACGGTGATACGATCGTTGCCAAAGGCCAACTGACGCGGCTTGCGTACGGCTCGTGCGGCTCGCCGTCGTACGTTATATCTAGCATTGAAGAGCATTAAGTGAGAAGCGGTCGAGATGTCTCGGCCGCTTCTTTTTTTCTCTAGGTGGACGCGGGAGCCGGAGTAGGCATCGCGTGATTCATCATCGACTTGGGTGAGTGCCTCATCCCCGCGGCGTGATACCCGGCCGCCTCCGCGGCAGCTTTGCACATATACTGCCCATGCTTCGTGCGTCCATAGTATGGATCGCTCGGTTCATGATAACTCTTTTTCATGGTGTTCACCCAGACGACCTCGTCCTTGCAGTGCAACCCTTTCGGAATCGCAGCTGCCTTTGTCATCATCATCCCGGTGTTTTGCATTCCGGTCATCGGCGTCGCGGGCGCAACCGTGCCTGTGTTCACAGGAGCCGGGTTGTTGCTGCACGCCGCTACAAAAAGAGCAGCAATAAGTGCGAGACACGTTCCAAAGGAAATACGGCCACATCGAACCAGCATGCTTCATATCCTTTCAAAGAATGAATGCTGCGGAGCAGTGAATGCTGGCCGGCACGTTTGCGCTACAGATCAAAAACCCTGCGCTCGCACGAGGGTTTGCGTGCATGGAGGCGAATCGCGTGGACTTTCGTCGAATGCCGACGAGTCACGATTGGGGGCATCCATGGGCGACCGAGCCGCATTTCTTGCCACGATGATATCGCTCTCGAGCGCAGCATTCGGAGTCATTGCCGCCTTGGCGTGGAATAGCGCGATATCAGACGTCATCAAGCAGTATCTTCCCGGTGGCAAAGGCATACTTCCAGAATTCCTCTACGCGGCGATCGTAACCGTCATCGCGGTGGTTGTCATGGTCAATCTCGGCAAGCTCGCCGAGCGTTCGGGCGCAAAGAGCATCATTTAACAATTGATAATGTGTTTGGAATGCGGGCGTGTGACAAAACGCACCTCTCGCAACGTGTCCGCGCCACACATTCGCGTTTGAGTGTCCCGGTCTCGTTTTCGACCAGGGGAGACCGATACACATCTATAACTTCGCAGGAACAAGGGCGCCTACTGAAGCGACCATTTTTCTCGTGCTGTTCCCCAGTATTGCTTAAGGAGCCGTTAACCGTTGCTGATCGTTGGGATCGTCGTCGCTGGACTCGTCTCGATATCCTCAGCAGTCGCTGATTCATCGCAAGCCGTCTCAATGCAGGCGGCTACTCGTTTTGTCGGCGAGACGTTCTCGTACAGCGCGCACGCAGTGATGTCGCAATCTATTGCAGGCAACGATGCCTTCGGCAGGCGCATCAATCAGATGTCAGCGCCCACGAGCGTCAAGCTTCACGAGAACATCGCCATCACGAAGACAACCCCCCAAAACCTCACGATGCATCGTTTGGGAACGATCACGGCGCTCGTCGTGGGCGCCCGGCCCGTTACAAAATCCGGTCAAGGTTGGACCGTCGTCAACAATAGCGGCATCGTTGTGCGCGATTCGGGAAAGCTGGGTGGTTTGTTTTTGCTTCCACTTCCGTTTCTCGCCGACGGGTCGATCAAGGCCGGCGCCGAGCTGACTGTCGGCGATACGTGGTCGGGCGAGCTCGGAACGAAACTGTACGGTATGACGGCTCGGCCACGCATGAAGTTTACGGTTACGGCCGCAAGCATTGTCTCCGACATCAAAGTCTACATGATTGAAGCGACCGGTACCGTGCCGATCAAAGAACCAGTCATGACCGCCTCCGGCGAACCGCTTGGCTATGCCACAGGCATAGCCGACGTGACCGCCCATCTCCAGTATGACCGCGATAAGCGCCGGCTGGTGTCCATGCAGGCCGAGGTCAACGACACTCTTCATTACAAGGGTCCGACCAAACACGTCGCCGGCCGGGTGAAAGACCACCAACAGTGCGTGGTTTCGCTCGATCTCTCGCCCGTCGCCAGCCTCGGGGAAGGCGTCAGCGTCGACCCCCTGTTGGGACCTCAGCCGTAAAACGGACCTGAAGGTCCGTTGCTACAAAAAAACCGATCTAAAGATCCGTTGCTACAAACGCTTAGCATTAAGCGTCGTGGCCGCTTTGCGTTCTTCGCTATTTCGGTACCCATAAAGGAAATAGATCGCCAGCCCAAGCGCGAGCCATCCGCCGAAGAAAATCCAAGTAATTTTCTGAGATCCAAATATCATAAGGAACAACGACGTGACGATGCCGAGCAATGGAACCAGCGGCACGAGCGGCGTGCGGAACAAACGCGGCCGGTCGGGCTGCGTGCGGCGCAGCACAAGCACGCCGACGGCAACCAAAATGAAGGCGCTGAGCGTGCCCAGGTTGACGAGCGCCAAGAGCTGACCGAGAGGCACAAATCCAGCAATGATGCCGATGATCAGTCCGACGATAATAGTCATGCGCGCCGGCGTTCGAAAACGTGGATGAATCTTTGCGACTGATTTCGGCAACAAGCCATCGCGCGCCATGACAAAGAATATCCGGCTTTGGCCCAACAGACCGGTGAGGATGACGGATGACGTCCCGATAATCGCGCCGGCAATCGTGAGCCAGGCCCATCCGCCGCGGTGCACTGCTTCGAGTGCGCTTGCCAGCGGCGTATCCGGGTTGATAGCTGACGCCGGCTGCATGCCGGTGAGCACGATTGCGATCGCGACATAGAAGAGCGTTCCCAGTGCAAGCGCGCCCAGCACGCCGATCGGCACGTCACGCTGCGGATTCTTGGCCTCTTCCGCCGCGGTTGTCACCGCGTCGAAACCGACAAAGGCAAAGAAGACGATGAACGCGCCGGGGATGACGCCGATAGGACCACTCGCAGTCGGCGTAATCCAGCCATGCGCGATAAACGGATGCCAGTTGGCAGGATTGATGAATGGTAAGCCGATGACGACGAACGCCACGAGCACACCCATTTTGAGAATCACCAGGAGCGAGTTCGTTCCCGCGGACTCTCGAATGCCGATGGCGAGCAACGCCGAGAATCCCAACACCGACGCAAATGCGATGACGTCGAAGTATGTGTGCGCGTGCGCGTCATATGCGGATGTTGCCCAGACCGGGAGATGGAGACCGACGCTCGACATGAAGTTCTGAATGTTCGACGAGAACGTGCTCGCCACGGGCGCAGATGCCATCCCGTATTCCCAAATAAGATTCCAGCCGATGATCCAGGCTATGAGCTCGCCGACGGTCGCATAGGTGTACGTGTAGGCGCTGCCGGCGACGCGTACCATTGAGGCAATTTCCGCATAGCAGAGTGCCGCAAATGCGCTGATGACCGCAGCAATGAGAAACGATAACGTCACAGCCGGTCCGGCGAGGTTGTGCGCGCCGTCGCCGATGGTCGCAAAGATTCCGGCACCCACCATGTTACCGAGCCCAATGGCGACCAGCGCCCACGGGCCTAATGCCCGGCGGAGCGTGGGTCCGTGTGCCTCGTGCTCTTCCTGGGCGAGAGCACCCATCGAGCGGGTGATAAAGAGCCCAGTGCTTTTCTTTTGTGCGACGGCCATATCGTTCTTTCTACGCCGCAGCGTCTTTCGGCGAAAGGATCGGCTCGCCGTCCAGCGGCCATTTTATACCCGCCTGCGGGTCGCGCCAGCTCAACACGCGCTCTTGCGCCGGGTCGAACTCGGCGGTCATCTTGTAGTGCACGATGACGTCCTCGCTCTGCGCGAGAAATCCGTGGGCAAAACCTCTCGGCACGTACAGCTGGTGATGGTTGTCGCCTGAAAGCTCAAAGCCTTGCCACCGTTTGTAGGTGGGAGAGCCTTCCCGCACGTCGACGATGACGTCGAAGATACGCCCGAGCAGCACCTGGACGAACTTCGCCATGCGCATGTCGTAATGCATGCCGCGGATGACATTGCGCTTCGAGCGAGAAACGCTGTCTTGCAGCCATTCGTCGCGCAGACCGAGTGCCGCGTACTTGCTTTTTGAAAAGCTCTCTTTGAAGTAACCGCGCGCGTCCGCGTAGACGTCGGGAATGAATATCTTGGCCTCGTCAAAATTTGTGTCGCGGACTTGGATCATCCCGCGCCAGATTCGCAAAACACGTGCGCTTTCCCGCGCTGCTGAAGGAGCCTTGGATCGATGATATTTCTCAGCGAGAGCGAGGTCGCTTCCCTTCTGCCGATCGGTGACGTGCTCACCGCGCTTGAGGCCGTATTCCATGCCCAAGCGGAAGGCAAGATCAGCATGCCGTTGCGCACGATAGCCACCAGCGGCGGCGGACTCCTGGGCGCGATGCCTGCCGCAATTTCGGGTGAAGGCGCAGCACTCGGTGCTAAACTCGTCACCTTCTTTCCAGGCAATGCCGCGACTGGCGTGCACACGCATCAGGCGCTTATCGCGCTCTTCGACCCGGGCTCGGGGCAGCCTCAGGCTCTAATGGATGGGCGCCTCATCACGGAGATCCGTACGGCTGCAACCTCGGCGCTTGCCACACGTGCACTCGCGCGCGCGGACGCTCGGGTACTCGCGATTCTCGGCACCGGGGTTCAAGCGCGCGCGCATGTCGCTGCGCTCGCCGAAGTGATCAACATCAACGAGCTCCGCACCTGGGGTCGAACGGCACAGGCCGCTGCAGACATCGCAGATTTTGCCCGGAAACGCGGCGTGCACGCACGTGTTGCGGCAACGGTCACCGATGCATGTCACGGCGCGGGCGTTGTCTGCACCGTGACCTCGGCACGCGAGCCCATCGTCACAGCTACCGACATCGACCTAGGCACGCATGTCAATGCGGTCGGTTTCGCCGGAATAACTGCGCGCGAATTACCCGGTGATCTTATGGCCCGTGCGCGCATATTTGTTGATTCAGTCGAGGGCGCGCTGAATGAGAGCGGCAACATCGTGCTTGCGGCCCGCGAAGGAATGCTGCCGGCCAAGCCCGCCCTCACGCGGCTCTGCGATATCCTCGCAGGACGCGCGCCGGGTCGTCACGACCGCGACGACATCACGATTTTCGATTCACTTGGGATCGCGATCGAAGATCTTGCCTGCGCTCGGCTGGTGTTTGAGCGTGCGCGCGCAGGCAAGATTGGAACGTTGGTTCGGCTGTAATTCCGCTATCGCATTTCGTGTCCGCTCCAGCTATGGCCTTAGAACTCTCAGTGTGTTGTCGTTGTCATCGTTGAAATAGAGCTTGGTACCGTGCCCTTCGCCCGTAGCAACCATGCCAAAGAGCGCGGCGCCTGGCCCCGTGTCAACGTTTTTGACGTCGAGAACTTTGCCGTGGGGGGTGATTTCAACTATGAGATTTTTTCCAGCCGGGTCGAGGGTGTTGCCGAGCGCGAGGTGTCCATTGAAAAAGAGCGCTGAACTAATCGGGCCGTTGAGCGGAGCGCCCATGAAGATCAGCTTAGCGCGCTTGCGGAAGGGGCCCGAAAAGGTCGTGCCGCTGACGGTGATGCCTCCCGCGGGTATTGTCGAAACGTGGCGGAACGAGTAGAGCGCGTTGTTTGTTCCGTCAACTATAAAGAGCCGATCGTGCTTGGAATCGTACTGCAACCCGGATGGCCCGAGGATGCTACCGGGCACACCGTGGTTCACGGGGAAGCCGGTTGCAATGACGTCAAAAGTGAACGCGCCGCCGGAACTGATGTTGATGCGCACGATGCTTCCGTCCCCGGCATTGCTTTCATAAAATGCGGCAACGCCGAAGGGCCCCGCATGCGGTGCAAAGGTTTGTCCGAATGGACCGTGCCACGGTCCGCCGGCCAACGTGGTGAAGAGCGTACCGTCTGACCCAACGATTGGGTTATCGTTGGCGCTAAAAGCCGAAGCCCAAATATCGTCAGCCGAACTGAGGGCGACTTCCGTGCATCCCTTCAGGGACGCGTTCTGCGCTATGCGCAGCGGCGTTGCGCCCACCTTCGGGTGAAGCGCAATGATGGTTGTACCGTTCCCCTGCACGTTCGCAGCGTCGTTGAAATTACACACGACGAGATCGCCCCGCTCGAGTTTACCTGCGTCGATCTTCGCTATGTCAAGACCGTAAGGGTTTTGGTCGCCGTTGATTGGATCGACCGTCGAACCAATGGTTTTCATGTCATCAAGGCGGTCGAGAATGGAACTGTTGTCATCCTGATCGTTGTCGACGCTCGTATCGGTGTCAACAGCTGAGGTCCCAAGGGGTTGAGTCACGCTGTTGCCGCTCACGCCAGGCATGCTGGAGGGCACGCCGGCTGATCCGCCGCATGCGTTCAGTGCAAAGAGCGCGACCGCCCCAGTTAGAAATGTTGCAATCACCTTGTAGGAATTCATGAGAGATACGCCCTCCCAAACGTGCTGCGCGCCCTTAGGATGACGTATACCCAATCATTCTGAACACTTTGTGAATATGAAAATTTTGAGCAAAAACGGCCTAACGAGCCGCGTCCAAACAAGCGGCGGCGGACTGTTGGCTGCCGCGTCGAATCGCGATCGCATGGGTTTTTGCGCTACCCTCGGCCCGCTTCGCAGCCAGATTGCTCGCACGGCGCGACTTGGCTATTACGTTATCGCACTGCTTGCGGCGACGATTCTTGCATCGGGCTGCGGTGGAGGCTCGAGCCTACCGGGGCTGCCGCCACCGCGACCTGTTGCCAGTCCCATGACCCAAAATGTGTCTCGGATCAGCAGTGATCCGTTCACGAACGCTTCAAGCCAACATGCGACACAAGTCGAGCCCGATGCGTTTGCATTTGCCACAACTATCGTGGCAACATTCCAAAGTGGCCGTTTCTTTGTCGCAGGCGCATCCGATATCGGATTTGCCACATCGCATGACGGCGGAGCAACATGGACAACCGGCGAGCTGTCGGGCACGACGAGCTTCGCGCAACCCGCCGGCCCCTTCGACAGCGTGAGCGACCCTTCTGTTGCGTACGATGCAATGCACGGAGTGTGGCTCATCGCGTCATTGCCGATCATCTTCGGTTCCGCGCCACCACCGGCCCCGGCTGCGCTTGTGAGCCGTTCGACAGATGGCCTTACCTGGGGTCTCCCGGTTGCAGTCGCTCCAGGCCAATCCTCAAGCGACAAAGACTGGATCGAGTGCGACAACACGCCGAGCAGTCTTTACTTCGGTCACTGCTATATCGAGTGGGATGACCCAAATGCGGGCGGGCTCATCCACATGAGCTCTTCGACCGATGGCGGCCTAACCTGGGGGCCGATGCGAAATACCGCCAACAGCGCGACGGGTATCGGCGGACAACCAATCGTGCAGCCGAACGGCACGGTGATCGTTCCCATTGCCGACTACAACCTACAGAATATGGTTGCGTTTGCATCTCATGACGGCGGGGCAAGCTGGACTGCAACCGTCGTCGCCGCGACGATTTCCGATCACTTCGAAGCAGGCGGTCTCCGCAGCAGCGCGCTGCCGTCTGCCGCTATGGATGCGGCCGGCAAAGTGTATCTCGCGTGGCAAGATTGCCGTTTCCGTGCAGGCTGCGCGAGCAATGATATCGTGATGAGCACGTCAGTCGATGGCGTCAGCTGGACGCCCGTATCGCGCGTGCCTATTGATTCGATGACGAGCGGCGTCGACCACTTTTTGCCCGGTATCGGCGCTGCGCCGGGAACGTCCGGTCCATCCGCCCGTCTCGGCATCACATATTTCTACTACCCGAACACCGCGTGCAGCAGCGCAACCTGCGTGCTCGATGTTGGTTTCATTTCTTCATTAGATGGTGGCGCCACGTGGGCCCCGCCGGTCGCTCTTGCCGGCGGCATGAGCGTCACTTGGCTTCCAAACACGCAAAACGGGGGCTTGATGGTAGGTGACTACTCAACAACCGTTTACGTCGGCAGCCAAGCGCACACAGTCTTCGCGGTGGCACATGCCCCGGCGGGAGCCTTCGACGAAGCAATGTATGCTCCCAAGGCGGGAGTGATCACCGTAAGCGCCGGCGCGCGTCGCAGCTCGGCGCTCGATCGTCCCATACCCGGAGCACACTCAGACCATCCGGTGCGCCGAGTTCCGCCGATTCGCTGACGTATCTTAGGGATGGGTGACGACGGTTGGTCCGCCGCTGCCAAACGGAGTTGAAGAGTAGGGGCTTGCCCCAACTGGCGTTGCGCTTCCGAGGCCGCTGCTGTAGGGAGCGCTGCTATACGGGTTCGCGAACGGCATGCTGCCCCCGGGCAACCCTGAAAATGGGTTGGAATACGGCAAGTTCGTGAAGACCTGACTGGAGGTTGGACCCGAACCCCACGGACCGTTGCTGCGCTGCAAACCGCTGTCGAAATTCGAAAAATAGAAGCCGTCGGTTGAAAAGTTTTTGAACGTGAACGCGTCGTTCTGGAAACGCGGGATATAGAAGCCGCTGCTGTCGTAAGCCCCATTTCTTTGATAGCCGCTGCCGTAGGTGTAGCCCGTGCCATAGCCAACCGTGACGCGCTTGCGATACGCCTGAACGTAAAGCGCTCGCTGAATGGTCGTCGCGTCGAGAACAATCTTGACCGCCCGCGGATCGGTCACGCACGCAAGCGCGGCCGTATGTTGTCCGTTCCACCAGATGACGATCGGCGCGTTGACTTCAACGGACGTTGACGGGACGCCTGATGCGGCGGACGAGCAATCGCCGGTAGGAAGTTTGTCGAGCGGACCTGCACCCGCAAGATCGGCGAAAAACGCCTGCACAACATCGGGCGCGAGCTCGTTTGAAGCGCGACCGGCTCCGTCAACGGCTGCGGCTTTGCCGTTTGGCTCAACGACGATTTGAAATCCCGCGTAGTCGCCATTCCCAGGGGTGGAGATCGTGGCGGCGTTGTGGATCAAGGTCGGCCCCGGGGCTGTCTTGACGCCGTGGGTGCCAGCCGCCATGAGTGTGAACGCAACCGCCGAAACGGCAGAAAACGAAAGCACCATTGAAAGGCGATTCATGCGCGGTCCCCCAGCAGCATCATAGGCGATATCCCTTGCCAGAACAAGGTCGGAAGGACCTGTCCGAGTTCGAGTCGTTTTCTTAGTCGTTCGACCCTTTTGTCCGACTTAGCGGTACGCGAACCGTTGCCGAGCTAGCGAGGAAGGCGCTGGCACGCATAAGAACGCCAAACGTATGGCTCCAGCCGTCGCTGGGCCGGGCGGGCTTGCAGTCGAGACGCGAGCTTTACCGTCCGGCACTGTAACTTTTCTCTTTACCGATATTGAAGGCTCGACGAAGCGTTGGGAGACGCACGGCGACGACATGCGTGTCGCGGTCGAACGTCATGATTCGCGCTTGCGCGCCGTCTTTGAACAACACGGCGGATATATCTTCAAGACGGTCGGCGACGCTTTTTGCGTTGTCTTTACGAGCGCACCCGCGGCGTTGACGGCTGCGCTTGATGCGCAACGCGCAATCGCGATGGAAGATCACGCGAGCGTGGGTGGCATCCACGTGCGTATGGGAATTCACACGGGAAATGCCGACGAGCGCGGGGGCGACTTTTTCGGTCCGTCCGTTAACCGGGTTGCAAGACTCATGTCCGTCGGACATGGGGGACAAATTTTGGTATCCGATTCGACGCGCGTTCTCGTCCGCGCAGATCTTCCGCCTGATACGTCGCTTATTGACCTTGGCTCCCATCGCCTCAAAGATCTGGCCCAACCCGAACATATTTGGATGCTCAGCGCCCCTGGGTTACGATCAGAGTTTCCAGCGCTCACATCCCTGGACTCATTTCCCAACAATTTGCCCGTTCAGATAACGACCTTCCGGGGCCGAGAGCAAGACCTTGAGGACCTAAAACCGCTGCTCGACGAGCATCGCCTGGTCACGATTCACGGACCAGGTGGCATGGGAAAGACACGCTTGGCCTTGCAAGCCGGTGCTGACGTTCTCGAGCGCTATTCCGACGGTGTGTGGCTGGCAGACCTCGCATCGCTGCGGTTTCCGGAGCTTGCCTCGAGCGTCGTTTCAAAGGCCCTGAGCATAAGTCAGTTCCACGACCGCTCGGTGGACGACGCGATTGTGGCAGCGCTGAAACGCAAGAAGATGCTGCTCATCTTCGACAACTGCGAACACGTCATTGACGATGTGGCGAAGCTCGCCGACACGATCTTGAAGCAATGCCCCGATGTACGAATCTTAGCGACGTCGCGCCAAGCGCTCCAGGTCACGGGCGAGGAAGTGGTGCGCTTGCAGCCCCTCGGTGTGCCGGAGCCGCGCGCCGAGGTCACGGGTGAAAACGCGACCTCGTTTCCTGCCATTGCGCTCTTCATCGATCGCGCAACTGCGGTCAATAAATCGTTTAAAGTTGACGATGACAGTGCCCACACGGTTGGAGAGATCTGCCGGCATCTCGATGGGCTTCCGCTCGCGATAGAGCTTGCTGCAGCGCGGGTCAAAGTGTTAAGCCTGGAGAGCGTCGCGCAACGCTTGGACCGCCGGTTCAGCCTGCTGACCGGCGGCGACCGCACGGCGCAGGCGCGCCAGCGCACTCTCAGTGCTCTCATCGACTGGAGTTATGAACTTCTCACGCCGCAAGAGCAGACGATCTTCTGCCGCGCTTCAATATTCTCCGGAGGCTTTAGCTTGGAGGGTGCTGAGGCTGTCTGCACAGGCGACGGTATCGAAGAGACCGATGTGCTTGATCTGTTGGCATCGCTCGCGGACAAGTCGCTCTTGGTCGCCGAAACCACGCAACGCAGCGAACGGTACCGCTTGCTCGAATCGATACGAGTGTATGGCTGGGAAAAACTTGAAGCCGCCGGCGATATCGAGCGCCTCAGGCGGCTTCACGCAGAGCATTTTCGCAGCCTCGCTGCGGCCGCCGATCGCTCGTTCGGCAGTAAACCGGATCTGCTATGGCTCGAACCGCTGGAGCCCGAGGTGGACAACTTCCGCGCAGTTCTCGAGTGGTCGTTCGGGCCGGGCAACGAGGCCACCCTGGGCGGCGCGATCGCTGCATCGCTCGAACGACTCTGGCGCGAAGGAGGGCTCGAGGCGGAAGGACGCGGCTGGATTCGCAACGCGCAGGGGCACATCGATGAAAATGTCGACGTGGCCGTAGCAGCTCGCCTGTGGCGCGCACTGGCCTGGTTAACTTCAGGTAAACAGTGCCTCGAAGCAGCAGAGCGAGCGTGCGCGCTGTACGAAAAGCTCGGTGATGGACGCGGCCTCGCGCATGCGTTGAACGTTTACGCGTGGGCTTTGTATCATGCCGGCCGGCCCGCAGAAGCAGCAGTCGCTAACGATCGTGCGCTCGGGTGGTTCCGCGAGTATTCCGACAAACGTAACGTGGCGACGTGCCTGCGTCAGCAGGCGAATATCGCCGAAGAGCAAGGCGACAGTGCCGCAGCGAGAGAGCTGTACAAACAAGCGCTCATCGTCTTCAAGGCGCTCAGCGTGCAGAGCAGCGTTGCCATCGTGCAGGCAAGCATTGCAGAACTAGAGTTCAAAGAAGGCAATCCGGCGGAAGCTCTGCGCTACGTGACGGAAGCGCTTGAGCTGGGTGCGTGGGGGAAGAACGCCACGCATCTCGCGATCTACCACGCTAACTGCGCCGCATATCGGATCGCGCTGGCTACCTTAGGTACCGCGCGCGAAGCTGCTCGTGACGCACTCCATTGGGCGCTCGAAGCAAAAAATGAGCTTGTACTCGCCGATGCAATTTCGCACTTAGCGCTCATCGCGGCACTCGGTGGTGATGCGCAAAAGGGGGCGCTACTCGGCGGCTTCGCGGACATCAAGTACGCGGAGCTCGGGGAGCTGCGCGAGTCGACGGAAACGTGGAGTCACGACCAACTAGCCGCGTCGCTCGGTCAACAGCTTGACAAAGGTGCAATTGGAACTTTAAGCCTGGAGGGGGCGGCCTGGACTCTCGAGCAAGCAGTCGCTGAAGCACTCACCGCATGAGCGGCCCATGATCGCAGCGCAGACCCACAAAGCCCTTCGAGTCCTCTTGCTGATTTTTGCGATCCTGCTAGCGCTCGGGGGTCTGCTGCTCATTTCCAGTTCGACGCTTTTCACGTCCGTGGCGCTAGCCTTACTGCAATGTCCGCCCTCGTTCTATCCCGTGGCGCTCAAGTTCATCGGGGTCGTGGCCCTCGCGCTTTCTTACTTGTCGTATGTCGCATCGCGCGATCCGGTTCGCTACGTGGCCTTTATTGACACGCTAGCCTTCTTGTTGATCGCGGCCGCGCTCCTCGATCTCTACGCGTCGTTCGTGTTGCACCTCGGCCCCTTGTTTACCGGATGGTTCGTCATCGTCCGATCTATCGTCCGCGTAGGAATTGCACTCCTGTTTATTGCGTTGCGGCCGCGTCAGGCAGGCTAGAGCCGCCCACCATTTCTACATCCGCATGTCATGCTGGCTGCCGCTTTGCATCAGTTGAACATGCTCGATGAATCCATACCACGTATCTGGTTTGACGCCAACGGAGCTGCGGAACGGATATTGGAGCTCGAAGAGCAACACGAGCATCGAAGCAATGAGGATCGCAACCGTCGACGTCATCAACACATGCACGCGCGTGCTGCGCAGACCGAACAGCCAACAAAATCCAATCACGCAGATCCCGCCAATATAGAGCACGAGCCATTCAAACCATGAAACGGCGGTTCCATTGTTCGTCAGGCGCCGTACCCTCTCGTCATGGAGGATGGAAAGCTGCTGTTGAGTCGCCATCTGCGCGGTCGACTCTCTAAAGTTGACAGGCTTGTACGTACCGGCGGTGGCCATCGCGTCCATGACGACGATATCTGCCTGAAACGTATAACCGCCGCGATGCATCGCCGGCCATTCTTGTTCGATCATAATGTTCGCGTAGGTGAAAAGATCATGTCGAATCCGGGTGCGCACGTTGTGCGGAAGTCCGACTGCGGTGTGCCACGCGTCGGCGGCAGCGGCTGACTCGCGTGATACCTGTCCTTGCGTTTCGGCGAAGTGCTGCCAAATAACGATCGTGAGAAAGCCAAGCAACACGGCATAGAGCGTTCCCACAATGGCCACGATGAAGCCGCCGACCTCGTTGTGCTGGACGAAATCTGTTTCGCGAAAGCGGTGGTGAATGTACAGCTGGCCGCCAGCTGCGAACGCCACCGCGAGCGCGATTGCCACAACGAGCACGATGAGCGGCGGGGTATTGTAGAGCACTTCCATAGCGCGCCGTAATTAATTGCGGAGGCGTCAGCATTTTTACTTCTGTCCAAAATGGTTGCGCTCGGCTTAGCCACATGCCCGCATGGCCGCAGTGACAAAACATGAAGCTCGGATCCATGCATTGGGCGACCTTGGGCGCATACATCGCGCTGGACACCGTTCTCTGTTTCATTCCCGGGCCTGCCGTCATGGCCGTGGTTGGGTCCGCGCTGAGCCATAGCCGCACCGGCTTTGCGACTGCAGCCGGCATCCTCACCGGCAATTTCATCTATTTCGTCATCTCGGCACTTGGCATCGCGTCAGTCATTCTTGCCTCTCACGCGGTATTCGTCGTCATCAAGTGGTGCGGCGCCGGATTTCTTGCATATCTTGGCATCCGCGCACTGGTGACGAGCTTGGCTGATGCGCAGAATGAAATGATGGCTTCCGATGCGCAAAGACTGGCCCGCGGCTGGGCCAGCGGCACGATCACGCAGCTTTCCAACCCGAAGGCGCTTGTATTTTTTGTCGCGATTGTGCCGCAATTCATCGACCCCCACGCAAACCTCGTATTCCAGATCGCGATCCTTGGCGTCACCGGGCTTGCGGTCGAGCTTGTAGTCCTCTCCATCTATATAGCTGCGGCCGACCGCATACGCAAGCGTGGCATCTCACCCGCATCGCGAGCCTGGGCCGAGCGTGTGGGCGGAATCTTCATGTTAGGTGTCGCGGCGTCGGTTGCGCGCGAGTAGGAACCAGGCTCGTCACTCGGCCCTCGAATGCCGGTGTGCGCCGGCATGAAGTTCGTGTCAGCCATCGAAGAACGCTCGTCCACATGATACAGCTGCCACTAGTGCCACAACCGGATATCGAAGTGCTCGCGGACGCTGAGACAGGACGCATTGTCTACAAGCACGCGCTTTTCGACGCCGAACAAATACGCGCATGGTTTGAGCAGCTGCGAGAAGATGTTGAGTGGCGCTCCGAACGCAGGCCTATGTACGATCGCGTCGTCGACGTTCCACGTCTGGTCGCATCATACGCGCTAGACGATCCGAAGCTGCCTGAGCCGATTCGGCTTATGCGACCGGCGGTCGAACGCTTTTGCGGGGTCGCCTTTAATTCTGTGGGCTTGAACTTCTATCGCGACGGCAATGATAGCGTCGCCCCGCATGGCGACCACGTTGAGAGAGGGCCTGACGGAGCGCCCGTTGCGCTCGTTAGTTTAGGCGCCGCGCGTCGCATGACCATTCGAAGCAAGAGAAAGCCGCGACGCATACTGGACCGCGACCTCGAACCCGGCAGCTTGCTCGTGATGAGCTATGAGAGCCACTTTAACTTCGAACATGGCATTCCCAAGACGAAGGCTTCAGTCGGACCCAGAATCAGCGTTGCATTCCGCCAAATCCCGGTGCAGTCGCTCCAAGTCAACCGGCGGTCGCAATGAAAATTGGCATCATCGGTTCGGGAATGATCGGCAGCACTCTGGCTCGCTTGTTTGCAAAGGCGGGGCACGATGTCTTCGTTTCCAACAGCCGCGGCCCGCACAGCCTCAAGGATCTTGAGGCCACACTTGGGCACCGCGTCAAAGCGCTGACGCCTGAAGAGGCGATCGCTCACGGCGATGTTGTGGTACTCGCCCTGCCATGGAGGAACAGACGAGAGCTTCCGGGTGCAAAGCTCTTTGAGCGCAAGATCGTCGTTGACGCCACGAATCCCTACAAGCCAGAGGGTAGTGTCCACGATCTCGGAGACAGCACGTCCAGCGAAGAGATCGCGAAGCTCATGCCGGGAGCACGCGTGGTAAAGGCCTTCAACACGATGTACTACAAGACGCTCGCACGCGAAGGCAAAAAGTCGAAAGACGGTCGGCTCGCAATTTTTGTTGCGGGAGACGATGAGCAAGCAAAACAGATTGTCGGAAAGCTGATCGAAGATATTGGTTTTGCACCGGTGGACACGGGCTCGCTTCACGAAGGCGGACGCAAGCAAGAGCCGGACTCACCAATATACAATAAGCCGATGGCGGTTGATGAGGCGCGTGAGAATCTCGCGAGAGTTTGAGCATTATGGCGAAATGGGTTTTCGAACCGGGGCACAGCGCAGCGGAATTCCGAGCTCGGCACATGATGGTGACGTGGGTGCGCGGTTCGTTTAAGAACGTTCATGGCACGCTCGATTTTGACCCGGGCAACCCGACGGCGCTATCCGTGGAAGCGACGATTGACGTGCAAGGGTGTTGGACAGGTGAACCGGCGCGCGACAACCATTTGCGCAGCGCGGACTTCTTGTACTGTGAAAAATATCCGACAATTCGGTTTAAGAGTGTGTCGACCCAAGAAGTGGGGCCAGACGACTATCGCGTGACCGGGGACCTCGCCGTTCGTGATGTGACGCGCGCCGTCACCCTTGACGTTCATTACCTTGGCCAGTGGCAGACGCCGTGGTGGGAAGATGGCGTCGACAAAGGACCAAAAACACGCGCCGGTTTCGCGGCTCGGACGCGGATCAATCGATATGACTTCGGAGTCAATTGGAACGACAAGCTCGTCAATGGGGGTGTCGTGGTCAGTACTGAAGTGTTTGTCGACCTCGACGTTGAGGCAATCAAGCAGTCTTAAACTACTCTAGCCTCTACGCTTGAAGAATTGAACCGCTCGCTCGTGCTTTTCAGCCGCCGCCCGGCTGGTAAACGTTCCCAGATTTTTGCGTTTGCCGGTCTTGGCATCACGCGCTCTCGAATAGAGCCGATATTTGCCTGAAGAAAGCTTGCGAATCATAGTTACGACCTCATCGTAGCGAGTGCGGCTATTCGGTGTAACCGGTTAAGTAAAGCCCAAGAGCCATTGCAAAAATGGGCCAGAGTATCGCTCCGAGGCGACCTTTGAGAACGCCAGTGTCAGCCAGAAGCCTTGTGACCGCAAATCCGAAACCGCATATCGAGATCCACAGATGCTCATGTTTGACACGACGCATAGAAGACAGCATGTTCGTCATAGCGGGATTTGAGGCCATTGCTTGATCGGACTGGTGCTGCATCATCTGCTGCGTCTGCAGTCCTCCGTGCTTGTGAAAGAAAAGATAGATGCCCCCAAATATTGCGAGTGTCGGAAGCGCAAACTTTTGCAAGAGCGGAGGCAGGCGGTCGGCGGCGCGGAGCAGTTCGATGACAGCGATGAGGGCAATGAGAACAACGAACACCCGGTGTTGAACGACAGCGGGGTCCTGAAAGCTAATCCAAAATCCAATGGGCCCGATCGGCCACGCCTTCGGGTCATTGCGCAAGAAGAGAAATTCTGCGAGTCCCAAGAGCACAACTGGTGGGACAAATCGGATCCAAATGCGACGCGGCCACTGGAGTCCTGCGAGCAATGCGGTCAGTCCCCACAAGAAAAGGAACCAACCAGCACCGCGGTGATTGAACTCGGACCAATCTATCCCCGACACCGGGGATGCCGGTCCCGTGTCGGGCGTGGTTGCAATCTGTTCGACCGTCGGCGTTGCGCTGTGGGGCTGCATGTCTGCCATTGGCGTCGCCGCCATAGGAGGCATTGATGCGGTGCTCGCAGCCATCGCGCTGTGGCCAGACAACGCGTGCATTGCTGTGAAAGCCAGCGTTGCGAGCAAAATGCGAACGATTCGAGTTATCAACGTAACCCCTTCGACGAGCAACGAGCGTAACAATTTGTCCGGCGGCCCGTTCGGCTCCATGAAGGAGACATCCTCGCCGTGCTCCGCGTACCCCGCCTTGATACTCGGCTCTGGCCGAGATAAAAGAAAGGACACCGTCTTGTGACGGCGCCCTTCGCTAGAAACTCTACGAAGCTTCAGTAAATTGCGGTCGCGTAGAAGTTGCTGTCGCGCCAGAAGCCGTAGGCAACGATATTTCGACCGACAGCCACTTTACCCGTCTGCTTGGAGTCGAGCGCCGGCTGATCGTTGATGACGACCGTGCGCGTGGCCTGTTGCACCGTCACGAGGTGTCCCTTGACGGCCGTAATAGTCCCGCTGACCGTATCGTGCTTGACGGTAGCCACGTCAGGGCATTTACCGTTGGGCACCCACTGGTCATCGACCCAGTTCCCGCACACACCATCAATGTACGGCTGGTCATCCCCGAACGCGGGAGCAAAACTGAAGAACAATGCCATAAGGGTGATAAGACCGGCATAGCAATATTTCACGGGTGAACTCCTTTCCGTTCCGAGGTTATTATTATACCCGCGGTTTAGTGACCTTAGACGCCCATTTTTACAATTTTTCGGGCCATCGCTGCACGGAACAGGAGATTATGCAAGCTCAAAGCCAACCCGTGCGGATGAAATTACTGCTCGAAATATTGCTGTCGATCATCCTGCATCCGATCGCAATGATCCTGATGTGGGTCAATTTGATCGGAAGAACAGATCTGACAACCGCCAAGAAGGTCGTGTGGTTTATCGTCAGCATCATTTGGGGCTTGGGGCCGATCCTCTACATCCTCGTTGCCGAAGGCACGCTCTGGTAAATCCGTCCCTATTTTAACTCCCCCGTCGTCAAAACAACTCGAAAGCGCGCATCACCGCTCATCATCCGATCGTACCCTTCCGCCGCACGGTCGAGCGGAAAGACTTCATTCATTGATCGCACACCTGTCCACGCGCTAAACGCCATCGTATCCTGCGAATCGATCGACGAGCCAGATGGCCAACCCATAATCGCATGATGTCCGCCGATCAATAAGCCCGCCGGCACATCGAGCGGATCTGCCGGGGCACCGACGACGATGAGCTTTCCGTTGACCCCGAGGCCTCCCAGGGTTGCGGTCATAGCTTTTCCACTCGTTGCGGTTGCGAGAATCACTTTCGCGCCGCCGAGTTTGAGAAGTTCAGCGGCCACATCCTGAGCCTGACTATCAATATAGATTTGCGCACCCAGTTTCTTGGCCAAGGGCTCTTTTGTTGCGCCCCGAGCCACGGCGACAGTATGAAAGCCCATTTTGACAGCGAACTGTATGCCCAAATGTCCAAGCCCTCCGATACCGACGATCGCAACCACGTCGCCCGCGCGCGCGCCGCTATTCCGAAGTGCATTAAAGGTCGTGATACCGGCGCACATGATCGGCGCCGCTTCCACCGCGGACAGCTCGTCTGGAATAAGTGCGAGCGCACCGGCGGGAGCAATCATGTAATTGGCGTAGCCGCCATCGTACGAAATTCCAGGCACTTGGGGAGCGATCAGACAGGTAACAAAATCGCCGCGCCGACACGAATTGCAGTGGCCACAATGGCCGCCGTGCCACCCGACCCCAACGCGTTGGCCAGCGCTCCATCCGACAACACCCTCGCCTACGTCATCGATGATGCCTGCGACCTCGTGCCCGGGCACGCGCGGATAACGGATGCCCGGCCAGCGACCTTCTTTGTCAAAAAATCACTGTGACAGATTCCGCATGCTTGGACTTTGATTCGCACTTCGCCGACACCAGGCTGCGGAATCTCACGCTCAACGATTTCAAACGGACCGTTCGCTTGCGGGACTTGAACCGCACGCATCTTAGCCATCAGACACTCCTCAGCGTTGCTTCTACGCCTCCTGCAGATCCTTGATGTCGATCTTTTCCATTTGCAGCATCGCTTTCCAAACTCTATCCGATTTTGCCGGATCGGGGTCTTCCAACAGCTCGCCCAACGACTTGGGAATGATTTGCCATGACACACCGTACTTGTCTTTGAGCCAACCGCAGCGCTGTGTCTCTCCTCCTCCGCTGGAAAGCTTCGCCCATAAATCGTCGACTTCGCTCTGCGACTCGCAGCTGACGAACAACGATATTGCCGGTGAGAACGTAAAATGTGGTCCACCATTGAGTGCAATAAAGTCTTGCCCTTCAAGTCGAAAGGAAACGCTCATCACCGTGCCAGGTTTGCCCGGCCCTTCATCGTCGTTGCGGCTGTTGTTCAGCACCTCCGAGTTCTTGAAAATAGACATAGAAATTCATCGCTACTTCGGCCTTGCCGTCGTACCACAAGAATGGGGTACTCTTTGCCATCTCTGCTCCATTTTGTTTGGCTTTACTCGAAGTTCTTACGATCCCATTTTGCGAGATCGGCGCTCACATCATACGTGCTCTTGAGGAAATCCATAAGCTCTTTTTCGGGAGACGGGGAGTTGCGCAAATCCTCGTAACGCCAGATGAACTCACCAAGCTGCGCATTCCAGGACGCACCGCTCGGACGAATAACTGCGTTCTCGATTCCCTCCGGCTTCGGATACACGTAACTCGCAAAGGCGGGCTCAGGAAACCGTGCGTCACCGGGCCAGAATCCAGCGTAGATCTGCTCCGCGTCCATCGACGTGCGAAACAGCCAGTTGGCACCTGACGGCGGCGCTGCGGGGCGTCCAGAGAAGCGGTCGTAACAAATGTCGAGGCCGCCCCAGAAGAAGTTGACAGGTGTGTGGCGCCCACGAAATGGCGCGCGGTACCTTTTGAAGACCGCATCCACTCGACTTAAGATCTGCCAAAAGCGGTGCACGCTGTCTGCGTCGTAGGACGCGTGGTGTCTGTCCTCATCGAACGGCGTTTGATCCGCCATCTCCTGCGGGACCGGCGATATCTCAACGTTGATCTTCAACTCAGAAAGAAGCGCCCGAAATTTTTGATAGAAATCCGCAACAGCCCTCGGTACGAGCGCGATGTTGCGAACGGCGCCGCCACTGGTCTGAATTATCAGCTGATGAGCAATGAAGTCGAAATCGATTTGGGCTTCTCGTTCGCCACAGGGCATGGAACTCGTCGTTAATCCCCGAGCCGTCACATACAGGGCAGCGTGACCGAACTCAGGCTCGCGCGGTGAAAGTCCGAGACGAACTTTCCCCACCATCTGTAAGAGCATATGCAGAGTGTCGCGCGTATCTTGCCATGGGCGTGGTGGAAATTCGGGCCAAGCTGCGTCAGGCATCTTGCTTTCTTTGGGCCAAAGCCCGAGGGGGTGAAAGGAAGCTGCACGTTCGAAGTGACAATCGGAAAAGCCTCGGCGCGAAGGTGAGTCAATGAAGCAAACTTCTGGGCGGAAGCCTAAAGAAGCTCAACCCTTGCTGTTGAGACTTCTGAAACGCTTGGGACCTGGCTTCGTGACCGGCACGTCCGATGACGATCCGTCAGCGATTGGCACATATACACAGGCCGGTGCGCAATTTGGTTTGTCGCAGCTGTGGATCGCGCTTTTCTCCTTTCCATTCATGGCAGTTATTCAGGAGATGTGCGGCCGCATCGGCTGGGTGACCGGCCAAGGACTGTCGACGGTCATCAGGCATCACTATGCCAGACCGATCCTCTTCTTTATCGTGTTCATTCAGGTGGTGACCAACACCATCAACATCGGAGCAGATTTAGGTGCGATGGCTGCTTCCGCGCAGCTCCTGTGGCATATTTCGTATTACTTTTGGCTGTTTATCGTGGTCGTAGGCACTGTGTTGCTGATCGTTCTGCTCCCGTACCGAACATACGCGAGTTATTTAAAATTCCTCGGCCTCGCGCTCGTGACGTACGTGATCACCGCTTTTACGATCAAAGTAAACTGGCGCGAGGTTGTGAGCGCAACCCTCATTCCTACCATCCGATTTGACAAAGACTATCTCTTGAACCTTATTGCTGTCTTTGGCACAACAATCTCGCCATACGAATTTTTCTGGCAGGCAAGCGAGGAAGTCGAAGAGCAGATTGCCGAGCACAAGATCAGTAAAGACGATGAGAAACCCGCTGCTACAACGCTGCAAGAGATTCTCTTCGTGCGCTGGGACACCACGTTTGGTATGTTCTTTTCCAATCTCATCATGTACTTTATCATCTTGGTCGCGGCTTCGACGCTTGGCCGGCATGGGATCAATAACATTGACACCGCAGCGGATGCGGCACAGGCACTAAGGCCATTGGCGGGCCCAATGACTTTCGCGTTATTCACTTTGGGCATTGTGAGCGCCGGGTTGCTTTCGATTCCAGTCATGGCGGCTTCATCCGCGTATGCGGTGGCCGGAGCTTTCAACTGGCGGGCGAGTCTTGCAAAGACGTTTCGTCAGGAACCAGCATTTTACGGAGTGATTGTCGGTTCTGCACTGGTCGGACTGTTGGTGAACCTGTTACCGATTCCGCCATTCAAATTGCTGTACTATACGGCGATTCTTAACGGCGTAATATCCCCGCCACTGCTCTTCATGGTTGTTCACATTTCCAGTAACCGGCGCATCATGGGACCATACGCGAATCCGCCTCTGATCAAACTGGCGGGCTGGGTACTTGTTGCATTCATGACGCTCGCACTCATCGCACTGGCGATCTTCTCACACACCTGATCCAACGATAATTGTACTGCCGCGCATAGGAAGCGCGTATGAGCGAGCGAAAGCTCCCGCGCGATGACGTGGCGAAAGCGGATGATCATTGTCGCGTTTGCCTTATGCTCGGCGCTCGGAGCCGCCGGCGGCGTTGCCTCCGGTTGGGCGCACGGGCTAACGGTTGCGCAGATCGGTCTTCCCGGCGGCATCTTCGGCAACCCAAAGGATATCGCTGTCCGACAGGCGCTCTCGGAGTTCGGAAAGTCGATCGGAGCGCAGATGCCCTTCGTCATTTCTACCTCCGACGCATACCCGACCACCGCATTGACAGGCGCTCCATTCGCGCCTAACAACTTCCCTGCAAATCTCAGCTCGCTGCTGCGCAACTCGGTCGACGGAACTATCTCGCTTCCGCCCGGAGATTACGCGTTCACGGTCGATGTGTTTTGCATGAAGGCGCATGCACACAGCCCATCTGCGCATCAATATCTTGTCGCTCCGCTCCGTGGATCCGCTGCCGACGTCTTCCGCGCGCTCAACTCGCGCCTTCCCTCATATGCGCTCAACCACCGAGCGGTGCAAGTTCTCTCCTGGTATATCCAGGCCGGCATGTCATACGCTGAGATGCGGCCCGCGCAACAGCGTATCGTCGATCAGGTGATTCCGGACCTTAAAGGGCGCCTCGCGGGCGACGTGTACGAGCAAATCCGAGGTCAGTACCAGCAGGTCGTCGGACGGGTCCCAGGCATGCCGTCGTTTGAGGATGCGGTCGGTCGTCTCGGATCGCCCGGTCAGCTCTTGCTGCAGCTGCAGACATTGCGCACCGAACTCATGCAGCCGCCGCAATCATACGAAGAGCTCGCGCGCGCACTCGTACCCATCGAGGCGTTCGTGCCGGCCTCGAAAGGAAACAGCGGCGTTACGCCATGGAGCCGGTATTCCGATCGCGTGCTTGTACGATTCGTCACGGGTGGCAACTACGCGACGCCGGGGACGTATCAAGTGCGGGTGCTTCCACCATCAGGCTCGGCAACAGGCGGCGATCCTCCCAATCCCAAGGTTCCCGTGACAAACGTCGTCAACAACCCCGGCACCGACTCGGTGCAGCCGTTGACGCAGACACCCTCGGGCGGCGGCCAGCCGAATCCTGAACCTTCAGCGACTCCGGAGGTTACAATTGAGTCACAAACTACCGCCGAGGTCCCGGAGAACCGCGACCGGCGCACCTTGGGTGTCGGTGAGGAGGTCTTGTTGACATTCTCGGGCGCGAACGCTCACTGGTCGTTGACCGGTGGCAAGGGTTCGGTAGAGCCGAATGGCAAGAGCGTCATATATACTGCTAGCATAACGGCGGCGACCGAGACCATCACTGCCGTCGATACGTCGACGGCGGCTAAAGCGACCATCCAATTTACGGTCATCTTACCAACCGCAGTGATGGACGAAGTCATCCCTAACTCAATCAAACACGAGCATGATCGCCCTGACTCGGGCATGCGAGTGCACGTGTATTTCCAGCCGGACACCGTGTCGTTCGAGTACATCGACGTTATTGAACGAGACATCCCATCCGTAGCCACCGGCGTTTACAAACCTTTTAACGGCGATGGGCACGATCCAAACAAGAAGGCGCTGCCCATGGACAAGGTTGTGCCTGGCAAGGGCACCGAGTGGCTGCCAGTCGACAATATCTATTCCGGCGACCCAGACACAAGGGCTCCATTTGCACCCGGCTCGATCTCCTTTCAAATTCCCTACGTATACGGCTCCGTCTCGACTGGGCGAAAAGGTCCTTTCTACGACATGATGGTCGTGCCGCAGGAGTCCTTGCTTGATAAAGACGGCATCACACTGAAGTCGACCAAGGCCGGTGCCACCATTACGACCAGCGTCTCGAATGCGACGGGCACATGATACCTCGCCACATCCGTCCGGTCCTACTCGCGCTGTTCTTGGGGATGACCGTTCCCGTGATGGTCTGCGCTGCGACGCAAAGCGGTGCCGCTCACGTTGCAAGCGCGCTCGCTTCGATCGCGCAATTCGACCGAACCCACGGGGTGCCCGACCTTGAAGCGGCGCTACACCAGCTCGAGCTTGCGAGCGCCGGACCTCAACGCACCGGTTATAGGGAAAAGATTCTCGCTGGTTATTTGAAGCTCTTTGGCGCAATTGATCGCGGTACGCCGCAATTGCCCCCTGGTGAGTTGCCGGCTGTGAACGTCGTCCCACCGAAGGTCAAAGGTGTTGCATATCCCTCCGGCGTGGACCCGGCCGCTATTCCCGACCCTGTAGCTCGAGCTCGCTATGAACAAGAAATACGAGCGAACGACGTACTGAGCGACAGATACATCGCGGCGATGTCGCTGCGCAGGCTGAACGGGCGTGCGCTCAACCTTTTTTCAGCGTTTGCTCAGAACGCATACGGGAAAAGCAGCACCGAGCGCGGCGGGTTGCGCCGTCAAATCGAACAGAGCGACCTGACAACCGCGAGAAAGAGTAAGTTGCTTAAGATAACTGCGTGACTAAAGTGCCGTTACACAACTGTCATCTTGGAAGGACATGTCAACGGCACGGTGACGACGTTCAGCGGCGACTCGCTCACGTCGATCTTCGAGCAAGCCGACTACTCGGTCGCGCCACCTCCGCCGTCTCCGTCTCCGTTCCCGAGTGTGAGCCCGTTGCCGAGTCCATCGTTGAGCCCACTACCGAGCCCGTCGCCAGTTGCCGTTTATATCTTCACGGGAACCTATCACGTGAAATCGACCAAGGCTGCAACCGACGGCTGCTTCACGCTCATCACAACGCAAAACGGTTCGCCCCTGCCAGGCGCGCTTGACGCCGGCCTGGGCATTGGCATCCCGCAGTTCAATGTGCTAACCCAGACAAAAAACGTGACGACTGGCACGGTCCCTTCATCGAGCATCACCCTCACGACATCGGGCGGATCGGGAACCTTCACATTGAGCAACGGCCACAGCGGCACAGTCACGCTGACGACTCGTGCTTCCTCGACGTTTGACAGAACACATCGCAAGCCCGTAATCTACAGGCACTGAGCAACCGCCACGTCACACCGCGAGTTGATCAGGAAAGCTTGGGGAACCAACGCCTAGCTCGGAGTAGCAGGCCGTTTGATGTGAGCATCGGACGCTCGCTGACATTGAATCGGACGTTTTTGAGTCGCGCACCGGACGTTTGCGATTCGACGTTGTTATCGCGCCGTACGTTCGTAATATAGTACCGGACGTTTGGACATTAAGGAACGACGGTTGTAAATTTATCGAGGAGAATGGGGCGGGTCCAAGTGGCGCGAACGACTAAGCATGCAGATCGATCCGCTGGCACCTACGTGAAGGCACCAAAACTCCTCGTCTTCCAACCGCTACAAGATGACCGCGTATCCTTTGCCGTCGCCCCTGTTGTGTTACAGCTCAAAACCCCACGAATTAAGCTTATTTGCGATGAAGCGATGATCACAATGTAATAGCAATGGCACTCCTTCGAGGTGAGTTGGGAATGGATAAAGTCAGGTTTTGGGAAGCTTCTTTGCCACTTTACCTCTGCTCGACTTTGCTCGCCCTTGAATGGTTGTAGTTCTCTCATATCTAGATTCTCTAGGTCAGCTCTCGGTATTGCCTATCACGAACTTGCCGTCGTCGCTGCTAATTGCTTTCGAGGCTGAAGCGGCTTTTTTAGCGCAATCTTCGCAGAGTACAAAACGGTCGACGCGAAACAGACCAATCTTATCCTGGTGGCACACGTCGCAAGTCAAAGTTCACTTAGCCTCCCGGATCTCACAGCAATCAGTTTATACCTCGCCCCTAAAAATGGTTGGATAGAACGTCCTTGTTCGCGACAATCAACAGGCACGATTTTGGGTAAGCATTTAGTTGGTATTGCCTTAAGACTGCAAAAAAAGAGTGAACTCATATGACATTTACGAGCGATGCGATTCCTTATCTCGCGAGGCGGTAGGACAATGTTGAACGGGAGTTTTGAAAGAACGACGCCTTTTCCATATGCCCAGGGGTGGCCGATTTCCGCATAGCCGTCATATTGGTGCACTCGCGAATTGCGCGTTGCTGTTAGGGTCATGGTATCATTCATCACCTTCGATTGCATCATTGGCTAGTTAAACTTTGATCAAATGTATTGAGTCAGAGCGGCGGACGTTTTGATTCGATTGCCGGACACTTTTGCTTGACCACAGGACGTTTTGGGCCGGGCACCGGACGTTTCTGATTCTCGGGCTGAAAGTCGAGGTCAACCAATTCCCACTCAGCGTGATGAGCAAAGGTCCGGTGCTGTACGCCAAACGTCCGGCACCCGGCTAAACCGATTTATTGGTTCGCAGTTACCGAACGGCCAATCGAACTAGATCGGGGGTCTGAGCCGACCTGGAAAGGTAGTCCGCGAGGGCGGCGCACTCTTGAAATTTACGACCCCATCTGATCGAAGGTCAATCCGGTTGATCGAGTAGCTTAACATCGAACGGCTCCATTACTGGATACAGGTAAATGTAAGCCGTGGAGATATACACTTTGTATGAGTGTGGTTGAACGTGGCCCTCATAATAAAGGACGGGCAGCCCAGAGATATCTGCAGATTGTTCCTGTTTATCCCCTCGCTTATTAAAGACAACTATTAACCCTTGGTTGGGGAGCAGTTTGTAATCTGGTTTTCCCGGATGCACATGAAACCACTCAACGAACTGTCGGTCCCTGGGTGGTAACACATCCATAACCTCTTTTACAATCTCACGATCGGACGGGTTTGTGTTTTTAGGAATGTGGGCGTCGATCCGTGCGGTTGAAATCGAATCACCAAGGATAGGCCTAAAAAGCTGAACTTTGGCCGAGGGGCTCGACTCTGTCTCTATTGCCCGTGGGCTTGTATCTGTTGGGGTTCCGGTTGACGATGGCTGTCGCGCTTCACTCGTTTCCGGACCAACTGTGCTCGGATAATCTGTACACTTCGACCTCTTAAGCAGCTTGGTGGGTGAGTCGTTCTGGGTTGGCGGCGATGCGTGCCTGCAGCGCTGCTGCAAGCTTCTCGCGTCGCTCCGCTTGTCGTTGTTGGGGATCACCGCGGTAGTATTCCATCGGTGGGAGATAACCCAGCGATGAGTGGAGTCGTTGCGTGTTGTAACGCTCGATCCATCGTCTCAGGACTTCGCGCGCATGGTAGAGATCGAGCATCGATGTCGCCGATGCCCTCGCGACGCGTGGATCCATTGAAGCGTTCGTAGAGGCCGTTGGATTGGGGATGATTGACGCGGATCTTGATGTCCTCCAGGGCAAAGTATTTGACCAGGGTGCGAAAGTCTTTGCCGGTGAATTGACTGCCACGATCATGCACGATGCGAGGCGTGGCGCCGGGCACGAGCAGCAAGGCTGCATGCGCCACGGCAACCACGTCTTGTGCCAGCATCGAGGTGAGCAGTTCCCAGTGCACGATGTAGCGGCTGTATGCGTCGAGCACCGCGACGAAGAAATACCACCGACCCGCAACCCACAGATACATCAGGTCGATGTGCCACTGCTCGTCGGGCCGCGTCGGTGACAGTTTCAATATCATATCGTCCCTCGCGTCGCCGCCTTTGTCAAGTTCGGACCTGTATCTTGGAGTAACGGAGTGGGCCCGCTAGAGACTTTGACCGTACCCTGAAACCAGTGGAAGTCCCAATCGGTATCGCAGTACCATTCAAATGGTGTTCAACGGGCGATTAAGTAACGATACTCAATTTCGATGCCGCCGCCCACGTTGCGATCGGCAAGGACATTGTAATGCGTGAATGTCGCGGAATAATTGATAAATCGAACTCCAAAATCCCAAATGGAACGGCCGCGAGGTATTTCGAACATTGCTGAAGTGTCGGTCATGGCTCCGTGCTCAGGCGTGCTAAACTGGGCCAGATGACAGTACCGGCAATTGCTTGCGAAGTACGTACCCCATAGGCTTGGAGATCCTGCAACGCTTACAATGACGGCATTTTGTGCCACGGGTAAATTCAAACGGGCTTCATAACGAACACCTGACACGCGGGATGATTCGGTAAGGTAATCCGACGGATAGGTCGCGTGCGCGAAGTTCGTCTGCTGGTCTATGACAATGGAGCCAGCGCCCAGCCAGCATCGGGACTTTGCATCCAGAGCGTATTGGAACACGGCATCGCCGAAGCCGAGACTTGTGGTCCCAGTGCGGAATGTTGCGGACGACCCGGACGATGTAATGCCAAACGTCGGGATACCCTCGGCCGCGAATTCAAGGCGCTTCCCTCCGGTCAAGAAATCGAAGAGCGGTGCGCCAACGTGTTCGTTGGCACTCGACTGTGTTTCATAATGCGTGCCGGCAAGAAGCAGAAGCGAAACCCCAACCTGGGTGCGCGCCAGAGACTGTACGGGGATTGCAAGAACGATTGCAACCAGTACGACGGCCCTAGCTACAAAAGGCAATACAGAGCTGCTATGAACGCCCACAAACATCAATTCGGTCGGAGGTCATGTGTTCCCTTATCGGCTTAATCGCGATTGTCGCTTATTGTGCCTCTAGCCGGAGTCGATTTCGGACGTACATCACCAGAAGATATAGCGGCACCTGAGTTGCTAGTCGATCGCCGACAACAAAGGGGAAAACCAATTGTGCACCCTCATGCATATCATTTTGCACCCGCACGCCGAGATTGACCACGTGCATGAAGCCAACAGGCTTAGTACAAAGGCGCAATCATAAACCAAATCAAGCGAACTCACATGAGTGGCGCAGCGGACGTTGTGGCGGCCTTGTGTAGTAAAGAAATCTCACGCGTAAAGCGAGACGCAAATTAACCACGGCGGTTTTAACTTTGCCCCACAAAGCGTTGGAGAAAATAGCCCCTCGCCGTGACGCTAGCAGTAACCCCCGTGTTCGCCTGACTGGGGTATCCTTACGCGCACGGCGAGGGTCGTTTTTCGACAACACTTTGTGGTGCAGAGCTACACTCAGAAACGTCCGCTCGGGCCTGACCGGCCGCCCGATCGGCCATCCGAAAAACGAGTACTACAAAACTGACTAAAACCTAAATAAAACCGGCTCCTACAACACGGGAAAAGCTCGTTTTCTGCCGTTTCTGTCTAGGGCTCTACAAAACGAGAGAAAACGCGAATAAAACGCCAGGCCGATAACCTGAGGTCTTACAAAACGGCAAATTGTCGTCGTGACCGTTTTATTTGTTCGCCTAAATACTCCGAATAAGCCCTACTTGGGCAGCTTGTTTCGTTAGGGGCCTTTAAAATGCGAGAACTAGCCGTGAATAGACCCACCGAAATCCCATCCGACGATCTGCCCTCTGCTATTGATCCCACGCGCCTCAGTCGAAAGGGCGCCGGGAAAGTCGATTGTGGTAAACACCGAGTTAGCGTTGAGAAAACCGTGAATTGCATTTCCAGCGCCACCGGACTATTTAAGCGTGCTCGCTTTCTGATCCCGAATCAGCATAAGAAATACCGATTGCACGCAGACCGAAAATGATTACCGCAATTACGACGAACTGCCATAGCGACGACCACAGTCCGTTGAACAACTGTGCAAAGAATGCAACTACAACGGCACCGACGAGCAGAAAGAAGTTGGCAACGTAAAGCGTGATAAGTCCCCATGTCTGATCAACGATTAACACTGACCAAACCCACAAGAACAAACCGATAATGTATGAACAGCCTACTAGCACCAAGCCTGCTAAAGGGCGTATCGACCGAGCTATACCAAGTAGTAGTGCCAAAAGACCGATCAAGAATGCGATCCCCCCTAGTAAGAACGTGATGTGGTAGGTTTGTTCGGGAAAAACTCTGGCAACTACGTAGGGGCCGGCGAAGAAGAATACTATGCCTCCTATGACCCACAGCGCAACTCCAAGTCCTGTCGCAAACGACGCCAACGGATGCGTCGGTGTTTCCGTTGATACGGCTTCGTCCTGAGGCGAGGTCGCTAGCGGCGGCGTGAAGAGTTGCGCACCGGGATGCGCAGCTTGGGCCTCTTCCAAGGTTTCGTAGTGAGCGAGGAATGTATGATAGCCGGGTGGCGTGGAGTACACTTCAAAGCCAGGCCCTCTAGGATAAATTGTCTTCGACGGTGGCTTCGGGGGCCGGTTCGACTGCTCGGCAAGCACACGTTCCTGGCATGCAAAGCAACGTAGCATCGATTTGCTCAGCCGCACGATTTCCGTGTCAGATGTAAGTGATTTACCGCAGGTAAGGCAATTTCCAAGCGCGTTTGACAATTTAACCCCCGTCCAAGCAGCTACAAGTCCAAATCCATCATTCGGGAGTTGGAGAAGCTTGTTCCGTCCCTGAGGGTGGCTAAGACTAGCGCCGTAATCATGCGTGATTAAACCTTGAAGCCTTAACACACATCTGCTAAAAGGAACCGCCTTTAAGCCCGATAATTATTTGTCGCACCAGCGGCGGTCGGCGCAAAGCGGAAGCCTCGATTTCGTTAAAAAACCGATAATACCCAACCCTGTCCTCTACTCGATATGTGCCTACCACGTCGATCGGTTGCGTCGGTATCAACGTCGGGTGCCAGCCCCTGGCATATACGCGGACGCACCCACCTTGGTCACACACGCTAGCTAACGTATATTCGTTACCTCTGCGTGACACGCGGGGCGCGTAGCTTCCAAGAGTCCCAATAACTTCGACTTTTTTCTCGTCAAAGGCGATGCGATCAGTAAGAATCTGGCTCGGAACACATCTCAGAGGGGCAGTCCACCAACCCCACACTAGGCCAACAATTGCACCCATCATTACAACGCGCTTGAAGTCAGAGTCAGCGAGACGCTTGGTAGATCGTGCTGAGTAGGACCTAACGTTTTCGTCCCGTGTAACTGCATTAGTTACCGAGACTAGGAAAAAGATCAGTCCAGTGCGCACCAACGCAAAAATCAGCGCAACGAGAAATGCCCCGTACGCAGCCCCACTGAGACGGTAAGTCAAAGGCCAGCTTGGAATCAATTGGAACAGAATGTATGCAATCGACCAGTATATTGCCAACCTCAATATAGGTTGCCAACGAACCTGCGTTTGGCCTGGAGCATACGTCACCAATTTCTCGCCGATACTCATTTCGCCATATAGCCATTCTTTTTGAGCCAAGCCGTGGCGGAGGTGTAAAAATCAGCTCGATCCCCCTCGGCGTTTCGAACGTACTTCCAAGCTGTGTCTTGGTTTCGTAATCGGTATTCATCAGCGAGAAAGGCCACAATAGCCGAATCCGGTGCGATATTCGAAGCCGCATCTGTCAAGTATTCCTTCCAATGCGTTTTTGCGTCTTCGTGCACAAGGTCAGGGTATTCATTTGTGACATCAATGAACTTGCCGTCACGATAAGCGACAATAAGTATGGGGAACGTAGATCCTGCAAACGACGAGAAAGCATACGCTAGCGCATCATCACCCGACTTAAAAACATAGCCGGAGCCATCAGCTGATTGGCGCAGGGTATAACCGACGTTGCCCCAGCCGATCGTGGTAAACGATATGTCTTCACCGTTGAGACCTGGGTCGATTAGAGCGCTTCCAAAGCAGCAATGCGCTCCCCCGCTGAAGTCGTCCAGGATTGCAACTTCGTCGCCCCCCTCTACTTTTGCTATCCGGATGTCTGTGGGTATCTCGTCCACCAGTTTGTCAGTAATAACCTTGCCACTTAGCATCGCTCGAAAGCGCGTTGCATTTCTACTTGAATTGTAATCATAGACGGGATAAGTAGCCCGAATTGTCAGCTCTCCATGGGTGAGTGAAGCATGAGTGGGAAGTGACACAGTCGCCTTCCAAGTGTCCGGTACGTTTGCAATGAGCGAAAGTGGACGCAACGCAGGTTTTGCACCGCCTAACTGCGCGACGTCGCTCGCAAAAGTGGGATCAGCCTCAGGATCAGCCACTGCCGGCGCCTTACCATCGTAACATAGGTCAACCCGCTCACCTTCTTCAAAGTTAAAAGGTGTGTTCAACGGTCCGGGTGAGGCGATAAGTGCTGCTAGATCATGGACATCGCTAACTCTATCAACAGCTACGTTTACATGCCACTGCCAGTCGTGTTTTATCTCGTTGCTGTTAACTTCGCCATAATAGACGTCATATTCGTGCGGGCAATAAACCCGACTAGCGTTGGTCTCAAGCGCTTGCTGATGGTCGGATTCAACACTCCATTGGCCTGCCGGAAAGCTTATTACTACAGACTTTGCATCGGCGCGAGCCTGTACTAGTTCCAGCGCCTCAGCTTCCTCTGTGCGTGTTCTGGCTTCGTATGCGTTGATTTGAGCTTGAGACAAATATTGATGCTGATTTGAACATGCCAAAAGTGCCACAATCGCCAGCGATACCCCGCATCTTGCGAGCCTAAGCATGAACTTTCATTTCACTTCTTGCTCGCGCTTGATGGGCTAGGGGTCGGTGTGCTTTCGTGAGAGTACGATCCAACAGGCTGCGCTTGCGCTCGCCATACTGTCCCATCTTTAAAATGAACTGCCCAAATGCTACACGAGACTCGAGCGCGTTTGAACAGACCAGTGAATGTTACTGTGCCTTCACCCTCTCGGTATTTATGGGTAATCTCCACACCGGGGACAAAAGTGCCTACGTCGCGGATCGTACCCATAACGGCGCCGTTGGCGTCGAGAACTTGAATTTCGACTACATCGGCGGTTAGTGTCGTGTCGTTTGTGAACTTGGCGATGAACCCACTGATCTTGCC